>OJSH01000094.1_pt1 | contig 108425 bp, 99 predicted proteins | sample 1599441 | NCBI WGS metagenome assembly OJSH01 (sample SAMN04168658, study PRJEB22393) | human gut metagenome | biome: human gut microbiome; feature: stool | host: Homo sapiens | collected 2014-03-24 | reverse complement strand
TCGATCAGCAGGGCTTCTTTTCCCCCTTATCCAAAAATCGGAATTTCCTATAAAGCAAGAAAAGAGTTCCGCCTGCGGAACTCCGCAGGCGAAACTCTCATATTTATCTCTTACATTTTCTGTGATATCCTGCCGGCTCCGGACAGAACCGAAGCGGTATCTTAACCTCTCTTCTTCGCATCGTGGAAGAACATTACTGCACAGATTACCATGACAACGCAGACCAGATATGTCAGTACTGTCAGCGGAAGCGATGTAACGATAAATCCGGCGATCAATACGCCGATCGCGCCGCTTATGATCATAGGTATCGTGGACGCACGGTTGTATTTGCCTTCCTTGATGAACGTAATACCACATGCCGGACAAAGGTATGCGCAGGATCCCATCATAACAGGAAATGCCACATCAGCGCTCATACCGAGCAGAAGAACGATAGCCATACATGGTGCATAGAGTCCGATCCCTGCTGTCATAAGAATACCAAGAATGAAATTAGCAATGACACCCACTGCCAGCAGTCCGCCTGTCAGTCCTCTTGCTGTTCCAAGGATACCGAAAGGTCCTACTTCGTTGATCTTGCAAAGAGTAATAGCTGCCACCAAAATAAGTGCGACACCCATCACAACACGAATTTTCATAATGTCAAGCCGGGAAATAATTCTGGCTCCGATCACTGAGCCGACAATAGATGCTGCAATCATAAGAACCAGAGTCAACGGATCCATATCAATCCTCTGGATAAAGATAGTGGCTTCCACACAGATAGGAATACCGAATGCTACATTTAACGTACCTGGAATCAGGTCATCATCAACAGCCTTGTTGAACTTCCATGCTGATGTAGCAATCGCATAACTTCCAATTCCAAGCGTATCGAAAAAGTTAGCGATCATACTGACAATCACATTGTACCCCATTTTGCTCTTGTCAAGTTCATCTTTGTGGGCTACCACATCCTTCACCAGCACTACAAAAAATACCGCTGCGAATACCCACATAATAATAAGTAATATCGTTGCTGCACTCATAAAATTCCCTCCTTTGCAACCTCTTTGTATATTTTATACAAAAGATATAACTTTATTATACTATTTTTGTTAAAAATATGTCAAGCATTATTTTTATATTCTTCTATTTCTTAATATTTTTGAGATTATTTTAGAAATTTCTCAGATTTTTTCGCACAAAATCATGGAAAGTAACCGCTCTGGAATATATAATAGAAGTATCACACAAAGGAGGAGGGCGCATATATGAAACAAGATAATATGTTAGCCATGATCTTAGCCGGCGGCCGTGGTACAAGACTGCACGAGCTAACCAACAAAGTTGCAAAGCCTGCCGTTTCGTATGGTGGTAAATACAAAATCATTGATTTTCCAATCAGTAATTGTGCCAACAGTGGAATCGATGTTGTAGGAGTTCTTACACAGTATGAATCCATTCTGCTCAACAGCTATGTAGCTGCCGGAAGACGCTGGGGACTGGATGCAAAAAACAGCGGCGTCTATGTTCTTCCGCCCCGTGAAAAGGCGGACGCAAATCTGGATGTGTACCGGGGTACTGCCGATGCGATCTCGCAGAATATTGATTTTGTAGATACCTTCTCTCCGGACTATCTTCTGATTCTTTCCGGAGATCACATTTACAAAATGAATTATGCAAAAATGCTTCAGTACCACAAGGAATGCGGTGCCGATGCTACGATCGCCGTCATTGAAGTTCCGATGAAAGAAGCGAGCCGTTTCGGAATCATGAATACCGATGAAAACGGACGTATCGTTGAATTTCAGGAAAAACCGGCAGAGCCTAAGAGCAACCTTGCATCTATGGGAATCTATATTTTTGACTGGAAACTGCTTCGCAAAATGCTTATCTCCGACATGAAAAATCCTGATTCCAGTCACGATTTCGGCAAGGACATCATCCCTACTCTGTTAAAAGAAGGGAAAAACCTGTACGCCTATAAGTTTAAAGGCTACTGGAAAGATGTTGGAACGATTGATTCTCTCTGGGAAGCAAATATGGATCTGCTGGACAAGAACAACGAGCTGGATCTTAACGATCCCACCTGGAAAATCTATACAGAAGATGCCACAACGCTTCCACAGTATATCGGACCGGATGCCGAGATCAAAGAGGCCTTCATTAACCAGGGATGCATCATTGAAGGAATGGTGCAGAATTCTGTATTGTTCACCGGAGCACGAGTAGGCGCCGGCGCAAAGATCATCGACAGCGTTCTGATGCCCGGAGTAGAGGTGGCAGAAGGAGCCGTTGTACAGCGCGCACTGGTTGCTGACAATGTAAAGATCGGCAGGGAAGCCGTTGTGGGAAGCGCTGACAGCGAACACATCGAGCTTGTAGCCAAACGTGTAAAGGGGGTTGAATAGTATGAATAAAGCATTTGGTATTGTAAACTTTTCCGGAAACCATATCTGGGTAGAAGGTCTGCAGCCTTATCGCCCCGTCGGCGCTTTTTCCTTTCTCGGAAGATACCGTGTCATTGATTTTCCGATCTCAAACATGAGCAACAGCGGTATTGACCAGATTCAGGTATACATTCGCCGCAAGCCCCGCTCTCTGACCGAGCATCTTGGCACAGGCCGTCACTATAATATTAATTCCAAGCGCGGCAGACTCCACATTTTGTTTTCGGAGACCGGTTTGGATCATGACATTTACAACAACGACATTGCAGCGTTCCAGGAAAATATGGAATGCATTGAGCAGGTACACTGCCCCTACGTTGTCATTGCACCCAGTTATATGATCTACGCCCAGGATTTCAGTACACTGCTTCAGACTCACATTGATTCCGGCGCTGACATCACGCTGCTCTATCATTCTACTGATGACGCCAAGGAAAAATTCCTGAACTGCAACACTGTGAACCTGAACAGGCAGAAAGGTGTCCTTTCTCTGGAAATGAACCGCGGAACTGCCAAAAACCGCCACATTTTCATGGATACTTATATTATGAAAAAGGAATTGTTCATTGAGCTGATAAACAAAGCGCATAAGACCTCTTCCATGTACAGTCTGGCAGACATTGTCAACGCTTCCTGTGAAGAACTGGATGTGCGCGGCGTTTCCCACCGCGGATATTTTGCAGCCATTACCGATTTCAAGAGCTATTATGATGCAAATATCTCTCTGATCGATTTCAAGACAGCACTCAGCCTGTTTGATGACCAGTGGCCGATCTACACCCGCACAAATGATTCCTGCCCGACTCAGTATTTTGAAGGTGCAGACGTAAAGAACTCCGTTGTATCCAACGGATGCCTGATTGAAGGAACGATCGAAAATTCCATTATCGGACGCGGATGCGTCATCAAGAAAGGCGCCGTTGTCAAGAACAGCGTTATCCTTCCTGATGTTTTAGTGGGCGAAGGAGCTCATATAGAAAATATTGTTGCAGACAAACACGCACAGATTACCCATGTAAAGGAGATCATCGCTGATCCTGCATCTCCGGGATATATCCGAAGAGATGATAAAATCTGAAAATATCCCCGCCGGAATCCCAATTATATTCCGGTGGGGATATTTTTCTGCTGTTTTTTCTGTTATAATACATCTATCTAACTGGATATACATACAAATTTGGAAAGAGAGGCTGACAGATCATGGATCAGTTAAACCAATATCTTACACAGAAATACTCTCCTTATTATATCCCCGGCTCCGGAAGCGGGGACATCCTTATGTGGGGAACAACCCGGGATTCACAGATCATTCCCGGCTTTCTTTCTTTGAATGTGGGAGTGGATTATGATCCCCTCTCTCCTAATCCGAATCTTACAAAAGGAATGATCACCGACACTCTGAATCAAAGTTATGCGGATTTTGACGGGAACTCTCCTTTTGCCGCCTTTTTCAGGATCTTCCGGCTGCTTTCATACCGCGCGGACCTTCCCTGCATTTTTATCGCATATCCGACACTTCCTGCATACAGTGATGATCAATGGGAAAAGACGCTGGAAGCATATCCTTTGGAAGATGTTCGTTTTTATGTTTGGAATTTGAAAGAATCCAAAACAAAATTTTTGACGGGCAAAGAGCTGAAGAACGAGATTTATTCTATTCTGGATGTAAATTTCCAGGATCAGGGCACCGGAAAGGAAAAAAATAAAAGCATTCACGATTATTTTCATTACTGGAGCCGCTGCTTTTTATCCGCCCATATCCGCAAGCAGGACTGTGATGGAATCCTCTTTGACAAAAGCGGAACAAACTGTTCCCTGATCGAGATCAAACGTTCTTCCAATCCGCCCATCCCCAAGTGGCGTCCCTATATTGACGATGAAAACAATTACCGGAATCAGCTTGCCTTTGCCCGCAGTCTGAAAGCCTGTTTCTGGCTTCTCCAGCATGAGGGAAACCCTGTCACAGAAACAGGACAGGTGTCTTTCTGGGATATCCGGGGTATAAATGAGACGGAGGCAGAGCGCCTTCGCCGTCTTCAGGCAGAAGGACATCGCGGGGTACATGGCGACTATCTTACCTGCTCCCGCTTTTTCTCTCCCCTGCCTGTCTCTGCAGAAGAGGAAAACCTTCCCTCTTTACATTCTCTGATAGAGTCTTTTATTGACTGCAGCCCGGGAGACTGATCCTTCTCCTCATTTATCATTTTTCTTCAAAATCTGTACGGAAATATTTCAGATTGGCGGGAATTCCTTCTACCTTCCCGCCATCCTTCATCCTGTATCCTTCTATCACTCTCTTTAATCTTATATAAGTAATCTCTTCACAGATGTGATTTTCATTGTTCGTACACAAAATGAAATGGCGCTTTCCGCCATCCTGGCGGTTCTGTTCCAGAACTGCCTGTCCTGTAGTTCCGCTTCCTGCAAAGAAATCCAGTACAAGGGCATCCTTCTTTTTCAGATACCGCAAAAGTATTTTTATCAGTTCTACCGGTTTGGAATATTTAAATACCGTTTCCCCCTGAAAAATACGCTTGATATCCGCTGCGGCATTTGCGTTGAGCACAGTCTGGATCACATTTTTGTAGGGCGCGCATTTCTCCACGGGATTTCCTTCATTATCCACGTTGAGATAAATTTTATAGCGGACTGCCCAGCCATTTTCCTTTCTTGAAGAAGGCATAATTTCCAGAAATCCGTTTTCCCTGGCCCATTTCACTTTCTCCCTGCTCCATTTCCACGTCCACCCATCCCGCACGAACTCTGTACGCCCGTTGGGATAAACAGGTGTGCCGTCGGGAGCTTCGATGGCATAATTCAAAGCGTCGCTGTATCTTACGCTTCCCCGATCCAGTGAGTCATAGTAAAAAGGCCCTCTCTCCTCCTCGTATTCATCTGTAAAGCGGTAACGCTTCCTGTCATAGGCCTGGTAATTTTTATCGAAAATCTGGTCTGCCCTCCGGATATCCTTTACATAGACCAGGATATATTCTGTAATGGTGGCAATCCCTCTTGCATCAGACGCACCTGTTTTTTTCTGCCATATAATATTTGTAACAAAATTCTGCTCTCCCATGATCTCGTCGCAGAGCAGTTTCAGAGCATATACTTCGTTGTCATCGATGCTGATAAAGATTACACCATTGTCGGCGAGCAGTTCTTTTGCCGCTTCCAGTCTTTCTGACATAAAAGAAAGCCACTTACTGTGCCGGAAGCCGTCCTTTTCATCCACAATAGCGTCATCATAAATAAAATCTTTGTTTCCTGTATTGTAGGGCGGATCAATATAAATGCAGTCCACTTTTTTCCTGCATGTTTCTCCAAGGAGCCTTAGGCTGTGCAGATTATCTCCCTCCAAAAGGTAATGGTATCCGTCCTCCCGCCCGGCCATACTGATCCTTCGCTCTTTAACCTCAGTAAAAACAGGAACTTTCGTCTGCATTTCCTGGTCGATCCGCTCCTCATGCTTTTCCCAGACCAGTCCGTACTTCCTTGTCGTCAGTTCTTCTTCAATATCGCGAACTGTAGACAGTGAAGTCTCATCCGAAAGTCCCTCTTTGATTTTTTCTAAAAATTCCAGCATCTGCTGACGCTTTTTACCGGACAGATTTGTCATAATGTACTCCTTCTGCTGTGAATAGTAACACTGTAGGTACAGTATAACAAATTTTTATAAAAATGTGAAAGAGTTTCCTTAAGACAGCATCATCCTGTCATTGGCAAACTCATCGCCGCTCACTTCCTCAAATTTTGCCAGAAGATCCGATACGTGAAGATTCCTTTTCTCCTCTCCGGACACATCATATATAATCCGTCCCTCATGCATCATGATCAGACGGTTGCCATGCGCAATGGCGTCCTTCATGTTATGGGTCACCATAAGCGCTGTCAACTGATGTTCCTCTATTATTTTATCGGAAATGTCCAGCACCTTGGCTGCTGTCTTCGGATCCAGCGCTGCGGTATGTTCATCAAGAAGAAGCAGCTTCGGCTTTTTCATAGCTGCCATTAAGAGAGTTACCGCCTGCCTCTGGCCGCCCGAGAGAAGTCCCACTTTGGTGCTAAGTCTCTCTTCCAGTCCAAGATCCAGTTCTTTCAACTGCTCTTTATAGTTTTCCCTTTCTTTTCTTGAGATTCCCCATCGCAGCCCCCTTCTTGCTCCCCGGCGAGCCGCAATAGCCATATTTTCTTCAATGGACATCGTAGCGGCAGTCCCCGTCATCGGATCCTGAAATACTCTTCCAAGATACACCGCTCTTTTATGCTCCGGAAGCCGTGTAATGTCCGTACCATCTACAATAATATTTCCGGAGTCCACATTCCACACACCCGCTATCGCATTGAGCATAGTAGACTTGCCGGCTCCATTTCCTCCGATGATCGTCACAAAATCTCCGGGATTCAGATTCAGGCTTGTTCCTGTGAGCGCCGCTTTTTCATTTATTGTCCCTTTATTAAATGTCTTATAAATTTCTTTGATCTCCAGCATGTATCCCATAGTTTTAAGCCCTCCTCTTCACTGAGCGTTTTTCTTTCAGATATGGTACTGCCAGGAATGCGGCCACCACCAAAGCGGAGAAAAGCTTCATATAATCCGAAGGCATCTTCAGCCACAATACAAGTGCATATGCCACGTAATACAGGATCGCACCTACAAAAACCGCTGTCAGAGTATAGGCAAAGGCAATCTTTTTGCCCGCACACAGTTTTCCGAAAATAACCTCACTGATAATAACAGCTGCAAGGCCTATGACAATCGCTCCACGACCCATGTTGACATCTGCCGCCCCCTGATATTGAGCCAGTATACCGCCGCAGAGTCCTACCAGCCCGTTGGAGATCATCAAAGCCAGCACCTTCATAAAATTCGTATTGATCCCCTGAGCCCTCGCCATCTGTGGATTACATCCCGTAGCCCGGATGGAAGCGCCCATTTCCGTGCCAAAGAGCCAATAGATCACTGCCACCAGTACAAGGCAGCCTACAATAAGTTTTACGAAGAAAATCCAACTGTCCTCTCCTGTCACATACCGGGAAGAGGCTACAAGATTCTGCTGTGTCAGGCCGATCCCCTGATTGGATTTTCCCATAATGCCAAGATTCACCGAATACAGGGATACCTGGGTCAAAATGCTGGCGAGGATGCCGGGAATCCCAAGAACCGTGTGCAAAACCCCTGTTGCAAGCCCGGCTGCCATTCCCGCCAGGACAGAAAAGAGCAATGCTGCAGCCGGATGCATTCCTCCCTGTATGAGCATGACCGCTACAGCGGCGCCTGTAGCCAGAGAACCATCTACCGTAAGATCCGGAAAATCCAGAATACGGAAGGTAATATATACGCCAAGCGCCATAATCCCCCATATGATCCCCTGTGCTGCCGTCCCTGGCATCGCCCGAAAAAACGCCATGGGATCCAGGGAAAGAAAATAATCCAGTATCATTGTCTTTTACCTCTCTTTTCGTCCGTCATTTTTATTCTGCCATTTCTGACTGCTCCGCCATCCTATTCTGTCTCGATGGCCTCATAGTCATCCGGAACGGCAACGCCCAGTTCTTCACAGATCTGCGCATTGTACATCTTTGTTACTTCCGGAGCAGATTCAATTTCCATTGCAGTAATATCTGCACCCTCTGCAAGAATCTCATATGCCATTTCACCGGCTCTGTATCCGATATCATAGTAGCTGATGGACAGGGTTGCCACACCGCATCCGGAACAGATTCCCTGTTCTCCGGCAATGACCGGAACTTTTGCGGGCAGGCAGATATTATTGATAATCTGAGTATTTGCCGCCATTGTATTATCTGTCGGCACATAAATAACATCACATTCCTCTGCCGCACTCTGTGTCACAGACTGGATCTCATTAGAGTCCGCCGCTGTATATTCTTTGTATTCTATCCCGTCTGCCTCCAGCTCCTTCTCAAAAAGCTCTGCCTGATATTTGGAATTAGATTCAGCGGAACAGTATAAAATTCCCACTGTCTTTGCATCCGGGAAAAGCTCTGTCAGCATATCTTCCTGTTCACTGATCGGAGCCAGGTCACAGGTACCGGAAATATTAACTCCTGTCGCTCCCGTCCAATCTTCAATTCCCAATGCTGTTGCATAGTCAGTAACAGAAGTTCCCAGGATCGGAATGTCACTGGTTGCCTGCGCCGCCGTCTGAAGTGGCAATGTTGCATTTGCAAGAATCAGATCCACATCAGAAGAGACAAAACCATTTACAATGGTACTGCACATAGCCTGCTCACCCTGGGCATTCTGCACATCAAATTCCACCTTGTCTTCTCCGAATTTTTCCTTACATGCATCCTGGAATCCTAAGGTTGCCTGATCCAGAGCGTCATGTTCCATCTGCTGACAGATACCGATCGTATATGTTTCATCGCTCCCTGAATCCGCACTTTGGCTGTCCGATGATGTACTGCCAGAAGAAGAATCGCTTCCGCAGGCTGCCAGAGATGCTGTCATTGCCATAACCATAAGTATTGCTGCTGCCTTTTTCCTTTTCATAGTCTCTTACCTCTCTTTTCACTTTCTCGCGCCAAAGTTTTAAACTTTACCGCGTTGAAGCCTTTATGTGTTGAATTATACGCCCGTAATTTTCAGATGTCAAGCAATAAATCAGAAATACCACCGTAAAAAAATAAGCCGCCACTATTTCTCATAGTGACGGCAGGCTTCTGTCTCCTCCCGATAGCGGCGGATTTCTTCCATAGCCGCCTCATCAAACTTTCTGTCCTTGTAATAATATTCAAAATCTTCTTCTGTAATCTCCCGTATGACTCTGCAGGGATTTCCTGCCGCCACGACCCAGTCGGGAATATCTTTCGTCACCACGCTTCCCGCACCGATCACGGTATTGCTCCCTATATGCACTCCCGGCATGATCACAGTATTTCCGCCGATCCACACATTATCTCCCACAGTCACCTCAATTCCATATTCATATAAGGAATTTCTCGCCACGGGATGCAGTGGATGTCCTGCAGTATATATGGAAACATTAGGTGCGAACTGACAGTTATCTCCAATCTTCACCTTTGCCACATCAATGATGGTACAGTTGTAATTGGCAAAGAAATTTTTCCCTACTTCTATGTTTTTCCCATAATCACAGTAAAAGGGCGGATTAATAAACGCATTCTCGGATTTTCCCAGCAGCTCTTTTACAATCTCTGCCAGCGTATCAAAATCTGACCGATCTGCAAAATTCAGTTTCTGAAGGATTCTTCTGCATACTTTCTGTTCCTCCATGACTGAATCATCGGAAATATAAGGAAGCTGTGCATTTCTTCTTTCTATATGATTCATTCTTACTCTCCTGTTGCATATTTTTGTATGATCTTTTCCATCTCGTCAAAGTGCTGTTCCATTTCATCTACCAGCCGGAACTGTGTTCTTGCCCTCACCAGATTATGTTCCGGGTAGTCGGTTTTAAAATAAGTATCTCCCTGCAGGTAATCCGTCAGAAAACGGATGCCGCATTCCAATGTCATCAATCTTGCCCCCCAGGGAAGGCTTCTGATCTCCTCCTCTGTAAGAACATCTCTTGTCTCTTTCAGATACCCTTTGACATACAGTTCGTAAAGCTCCAGGTCAAAATGTACCAGATCCAGGTTCTTCTCATCTTCTTCTGCCGTGGCTGCCCCAAAGCGGATGGAATCCCCGAAATCATTTGCCGCAAGTCCCGGCATGATGGTATCAAGATCAATGATACACAATCCTCTTCCTGTCTTGCTGTCAAACAAAATATTGTTAAGCTTTGTGTCATTGTGGGTCACACGAAGCGGAAGAACGCCTTCTTCCTGTTTCTTTACCAGAACCTCACAGTCCTTCTCCCTTTCCAGAATAAACCGGATCTCCGGCCGGCAGGAAGCCGCTCTGTCTTTCAGATCTCTTTGAAGAGCTGTCTCAAAAGCCCGGAACCGTTTCACTGTATTGTGGAAATCCGGGATCGTCTCATTCAACCGGTCGGCAGGGTAATTTCCAAGCTGTTTCAGAAAATGTCCGAAGCTGCTGCCGGACTGATAGAACTGCTCCGGTTCCTCCACCAGCTGATAGCATTCGGAATCCGGGATGAAGTTATAGCACCGCCATGGCTGTCCTGTACTGTCCTCAAAATAATTGCATCCGCTTTTTGTCTTAATGTAGGATAAAGTTTCCCGGTCCGGATCTCCTCCCTCCTGGCGTATCACATTTCTCAAATATTCTGTCACGCCGAAAATATTTTCCATCACGCCCTGGGGATCCTTGAATACATTGCTGTTGATCCTTTGAAGGACATAGGAAAGCTCATCTCCATCTTCCCCCGGCATATATACTGCATATGTCTCATTGATATGCCCGGCGCCAAACGGTTTTACGTAGCTGCATCTGTTTCCGAAACCAAAGGCATAGACTGCATCCTCCAGATTCCGGTCATCTACGCCGTCAATCTTTCTTCTTGTAGAAAAGATCACTTCCCCGGCTTCCACCTTCTCTCTGGAACCGATCGTACAGTTTGCCTTTACCACGCTGCCAAGGCCGATGTGCGCCCCGCATCCCACATAGGAATCATGATCGATCACAGCTCCGCTGTTTACCAGCACGCCGTGCTCGATCACGGTATGGGTATTCACAACGGCTCTCTGCATAATAAAGCTTCCTTTTCCGATCACGGCGCTGGGGCTTACTACGGCAGACGGATGGATCACAGCCGGAACTTCATATCCGGCCTCCATCAGCTTTTCTGTCCAGTAAAGACGCATATTGTTATCTCCAAGAGCCGCTACCGCCATGTCGTATTTCCCCAGAAAGCTCTCGTAATCGCAGCATTTCCCCACAACATCCTTATCTCTTACGGCGTCGTCTAAAAATACCGCCTCTTCATACCCCAGCATAAGAGCTGTTTCCTGTATCATATGGCCGAAACCGCCGGCTCCCAAAATCAATAACCGTTTCATTGCTATCTCCTTTTTCTGCGTATTGCTGCCGCTGCAGCAAAGGCGCTGCTGAGCAGCGCTGCTGCATATACCGCAGTCATCATTCCCTGACTGTCTCCTGTCTTTGGCGCAGTCTTTACATGCTGCACTGTGTTTGTATTTTGAACCGGCGTATTCTCTCCATTGGGGCTGCCGGAAGCCTGTCCATCGTCCTTTCCATCTTCCCCGTTTCCTCCGGACGGAGCTGTATCGGATACGTCAACTGTAAAAGTATAAGTGTTTCCGATCCCTCCCGGAACTGCAGTGGTAACTGTTATTTCTGCCCCTTTCAGTTCCATCCGGGAAATTTTTTCTCCGGGCTGTATCACTCTGTCGCCCACTTTTATTTCCGCTGTTCCGCCATCCGGCTGCACAGCCGCCTCAAAAGAAACATACTCCATGTCCGCCGGAATGGTAATCTGTGTTTCCGACGGACCCACTTCCAATCCTTCGCCTGCCGGCTGTCCGTTGGCATCAAATCCTTCTATCTTTAAGGAAGTCAGTTCCGCTGCCGGGATTTCATCCGTAAATGCCTTGATCAGAACATTTCCCACCTCTACTTGCCGCCCAAAAGATTCCTCCATTTCTTTTTCCATGGACTCTTTGGCCGTGATCATATCCTCCCATTTCCCATTTAAGAAAATATAACTTTCACCTTCATTTATCTTTGACGTGTACGTCATGCCTGCTACACTATATTCATATCCAGCTTCCACACTTGTCCACGTAAGTCCATCTGTACCTGTTTTTGTCAGAACAACTGCAAATTTCTCTCCGGCCCTTAACATTACCGGTTCTTCCAGTTCGATCACATGATAGCCTGTATACGGGAAAAACACTTCCTGGCTGGCAGCCTTCTGTCCGTCTTCCGGACTGTCCGCCTCCGGTCCCAGCTTATAGATATCCACTGTCACCGTCATATTCGCCTCATTTGTTGCCGCTGAAACAGCGCTTATCTGTTCATTGCCCTGCACCTCAAATATATTTGCCTCCCGGCGCAGGGAACCGTCGTCGTTATAAAAATTCCACCAACTGGCAGTCCCCAGGTAATCATACTGATAATTATGATCATTCCCCTGCTCTTCCGGCACAACACTGACCTGATTGACATCACAGAGGCTTCTGTCATAATAGGACATATAAAAATAGCCCTCTCCGCCCCAATTGCCGCCAACTCCGCTTCCCCACCCGGTTCCCCAGGAATTTTTTACGATCCAGGCGCCGTCGCCTTCCGGCCGGATCTTGAAATTCTCAGCCGGATACGTATCATCCCATCCTACAATGCTGACCTCATGATTTGCTTCTTTATGCTGATCTGCGTATTGCGCTCCCGTATCATAATTAAAATAATCTTCCGTTGCATATTCAGGACGGCTTCCGTCCATATAGTATCCTGCATCCAATACTCCGGTCTCCATCAAAGCGCTTTTTATGATCTCTGTCGCCTGCGGGCGGTAGAGATATTCCCCGGTGTCTGTTATCACCGTCGGATTCGGAAGGAAATTTATATTTCTCAACTGATAAGACGAATCATACCGCCTGCTCTCATCCACAGACCAATCCCCATCAGGATTATAGGCTTCTCCATCACTGTCCGTATAGGGGATATCTTCCTCCAGCGCCGCTCCTTTCCATGCAGACAGCGTTGCTGTCGAATAATACATATGCCCTCCGTACATCAGAGGATGACCTGTCACGCTGATGCCCTCACCCGCCTGGGAACCGGAAGTTTCCGGCTGCCAGGTGAACCATGCCAGATGATGCTCGGACAGATCCGTTTCTATATCATATTCCCGGAGAAGATTTCCCTCCGCTGCCGACAGGATGCCGAATGTCCAGCAGGTATTCCAGATTCCCTGATCCCTGACCGGCGTAACATCCCCCTCTTCCCGAAGATCAAATTTCTCCGGAAAGAGCGCATTCGTACTCACTGCCGGAAGCTCCGGATATTGAAACATCCTTTCCTGCTCTTCACTTAGAGGCGCCCGTCCGAAATCATTGTCCTCCCTAAAAAGTCTGACGGCGTCCTCTCCTTCATCCGCTGAGACCGGTAACGCGGTTGACGCACACAATATCCCTGCCATCATTAGTGGCAGTGCCCGGAATATTTTTTTCTTTTTCATTTCACCTTTCCTCACTTATTTTTCAATTTACCCCTGAATTGTATATAATTTCACTATACCTGATAACCAGGAAGCTGTCAAAAGAAAACGGGGGTTTTTTCAAAAACCCCCGTGCCCGGTTTAAGTTACGCCAAATATTTCTGTACCGTTTTTCTGATGGATCCCGGTCCGGCAATCTCCTCCCGGATGATCTGCTCGATCTTCTCGCCGATTCCCGCCTCATACAGATTCACGCCGAAGATCACTTCATTGGATAAGATTCCTTTCAGCTGATCTTTCAGGCTTTCCGGCTCACCATATACGATGGTGGACATCTGCTCTCTAAGTTCCGGTACCATCGGATCCGGAGCCAGCTCGATCGATTTGCCTTCGTCGTCCAGAGCCAGCAGATATCTCACCCATCCGGCAATGGCTACCGGAATGGCTTTCAGCATTTTCGCATCCCCGTACTTCTCCATATAAGATTTGATCGTCTCACCGAAGCGGATACCGATCCCCTGTGAAACATCTACCGCCAGTCTCTGCGTGGTATCTCCCAGATACGGATTGGGGAATCTTTCTTCCATCAATTCATCAAGGAAGGCTTTCGGAGACAGGATCACAGGATCAGGAACAACTGCCATCCCCTCCACATAGCCCACCTGTCTTGCCAGCTCCAGCATATCCGGATCTTTCATTTCATCGGCAAAGAGTTCATATCCCAGCATGCATCCGTATGGTCCAAGCGCCGTATGGATCGGATTCAGACACACTGTTACTTTCATTCGTTCCGATTTATTCACTGTATCGCGGTCTGTCACATATACTCCGGCCTTCTCCAGCGCCGGACGTCCGTTAGGAAAGCTGTCCTCCACAACAAGGTACTGCGGTCCTTCTGCATTAATGAACGGAGCAATATAGGTCTTTTTCGATGTGATGACCGGCTGCATGTTTTCCACACCGGCCTCCTCCAGCTCCTCTGCAATTTTTTCGCTGGGGCGCGGCGTAATCTTATCGATCATCGTCCACGGGAAGGAGACTTTTGTTTCATCACTGACATATGCAATAAAATCTTCCTCTACAAATCCTCTCTTTTTCCATTCTTCCGCCATTTCCAGAACAGAGCCGCGAAGCCGGGATCCATTCTTGGAGCAGTTATCCATGGAAACAAGGGCCAGAGGTGCTTTTCCACTTTTATATCGTTCCAGCAGCATCGCTGTTACAACTGCCATAGCGCTCACAGCCTTGTCCGGTCCGTTCTCAATGTCCGATTCTACAAAACTAAAATAAGCTCCCTCTGCATTTCTCAGCGCATATCCTTTTTCCGTAATGGTAAAAGACACAAGCTGAAGTCCGGGATTTTGGAAAATTTCTTTCATTCTCTCCCATTGTTTCTCATCAGAAGACTGTGCTTTGATGGCTTCTGTGAGAGAACCCAGCACTTTGCGGTCTGTTGTTCCATCGCCGTGAAGCGTCACACTCAAAGCCAGGTTGTCAAACGGATCGTAAATCTTATCCACCACATCATAGTCAAATGTTTCAACGCATGTGATCCCCCGGTCCATCAGGCCTTCCTCAAGCAGTTGGTCTGCAATTCCTCCGATAAAAATACGGAAAATATTTCCGATTCCCATATGTACCCATACCGGATCTCGTCTGGTCGCCTCGGCAACTGCTGCAGCGTCATAGGACGGCAAGGTAATTCCTGCCTTCTCCCACGACTGACGGTCTTTTAACCCTTCCAATGTCAATTTCATAGCCTCTTCTCCTTCTTCCTTTTGTCTATCATACCGTTTCTTAATGGTATTATAAATCCATACCATTCAAGAGTCAATACACTTCCGCCATTCAACCACTCTCCTGTGCCTTTGGATACTGCCCTTACTGCAGAGAACAGGTCATTTCATGCCACTGTTCTCCTCCCCAGGAGGAATCGGAAATCCCTTCATCATGAAACCCGAATTTTTTATACATTTCCACCTTAGCCTCAAGGCAGGTGAGCAAAAGCTTCTCTCTTCCTCTGGCCTTCTCCCGGCAGATATACTGGCTCACAATCTCTCTTGCAAGTCCTTGCCTCCGGTACCCTGGAAGGACATCAAGCCCCAGCAGCATCACATTTTTCCCTTTCGGATCATAAAGCCCGGTGTCCGTAAAAAATTCGTCCCGGAATTTCTCCTCATCCGTAGAGAGGCCATTTAAAAATCCGGCGATTTCCCCTGTGTGCTTCTCTACTGCTACCAGAAACAATTCCGGCGCCGTCTTAACCCTCTCAAGCATCATTTTCCTGGAACACGCCTCGTTAGGCGGAAAGCAGATCTCTTCTATCTGCGCGGCATACTCTGCTTCGTCCTGCCGGATCTCTCTAAATTCAAATCTCATACAGATATCGTTCATTTATTCTGTCTCCCTCTTCCTTTTCATGCGGTATCTGATCACTCCGATCACAATTCCTGCAACAGCCGGACACAGCCAGCCGAATCCCTTGTCAGACAGGGGCAGTATTCTCCCTGCCAGATCTGTCACTACATCTATGTGCAGTAAAGCTCTGGTGCCTTCCGGCAATGCTCGAAGTCCGTCCGCCAGCGCTGATACTGCCGTAAAACCAATGCCCCACTGGAATACCGTCCTGTCATTTGCGAAATATTTTCCAAACAGCGTCAAAATAATCAGCACAACTGCAAGAGGGTAAAGAAACATAAGCACCGGCTGGGAATATGCAATGATCGCATCCAATCCCAGATTTGCGATCAAAAACGAAAGAATGCAGAACATAACTGCCCACTTATGATAGGAAGGTCCCTTCGGAAAAATCTGCACAAATGCTTCTCCGCAGCTTGTGATGAGTCCTATTGCCGTTTTCAGGCAGGCCATTGTCACGATGATAGCCAGAATAAACGCTCCGGCTCTTCCGAAATAATATTCTGCAATCTGCGACAATGCTTCTCCCCCGTTACTGCTCACTTCCAGGCCGCCTGCACTCTGGGCACCCATCACAGCCACCAGCAGATAGATGACTGCCATCAAAATGGCACTGAACAATCCGGCGCGGACAGTACTTCCCGCCACTTCTTCCGGTTCCTTTACGCCAAGCCTTCTGATCACATCAACCACCACGATACCAAAAGCCAGCCCTGCCAGGGCATCCATTGTATTATATCCTTCCAGAAGACCTGTAAAAAACGCCCCTTCCGCATAAGCGCCTGTAGGTTCTATCTCACTTACTTTTCCCAGAGGGCTACTGAGCGCCCTTATGACAAGGACAGCAAGAAAAGCGAGGAACAAAGGATTCATCACTTTTCCGATCCATGTCATGATCTCGCCCGGCCGCAGAGAGAAAAACAATACCACTGCAAAAAAGGCAAGGGAAAACACGGCTAAAAACAGCTTGCCTCCCTCTCCGGAGATCAGTCCCTCTATTCCTACTGTATAAGATACCGTAGCGCATCTTGGTATGGCAAAAAAAGGACCGATCGTCAGGTAAAGGGCACAGGTAAACAAAATCCCATATTTCCTGCCCACCTGGGTTCCAAGTCCCAAAAGTCCGCTTTTGCGGCTGATCCCAAGCGCCGCCACGCCGAGAAGCGGCAGGCCCACTCCCGTAATAAGGAAGCCTGCTGCCGCCTGCCACACATGTCTCCCCGCCATCTGCCCCATAGATACGGGGAAGATCAGATTTCCTGCTCCAAAAAACATGCCAAATAACATGCTGGCTACAAAAACAGTTTCTCTAAATTTCAGTTTTTTCATCATTTCCTCCTACTGACCTTCCTAATTCATTATCCGAAAAACGATACCCTTCCGGCAAAAGAAAGCCAGTCTTTTCCATACGTTTCAGATCATCCGCATTCCCCTGATAGATGGCCATCCCTGTTTTCTGCCGACGGAATCCGAATTTTTCATACATAGCCACTGTCCTGGGATGGGTATATAAGATAATGTTGCATCCCCTGACCTGCTCTAAGATAGATTCTATCAACATGCGGCCTAGTTTCCGGCCGTGATACTCTCTGGCAAGGGCAATATTGTAAAGAGCTGCTTCACAGACGCCGTCTGACAGCGCGCGGGCACAGCCGATCAGTTTGTCACCGTCATATAGAAATGACACCGCATAGCTGCTTTTGAAAATTCTCTCCTGTTCATCCGCATTCCGCCCGCTCATTCCGAAGGAATTTAAGAGGGCGGCAACCGCCTCATAATCGATATCTTCTTTTGTTGTTTTTAAATAAACAGACATTCCGCGCTCTCCTTTTACTTTATCATAAATCTATGGGAAGGATCCGAACTAAGTTTCTCCCTTGCGGCAGGCACTGACCATAGTTCCGGAAAATCTGTACCGGGCACTACCATATCATAATAGGGATGAAAGCGAAAATTCTGCCCTCTTCTGCCTGAATCCTGCCTGGCTGCAAATTCCTGAAAATGTGTGTGTCTGCGAAAAGCCGGAACTTGATACAGATCTCTTGCATAGTCCCACAAATTCGGATAGTCCGAAAGGCCGGGGCAGGGCCCAAGATGCCGTGAATAATTGATATCCAGTCTGGCCAGCGTTGTAAACAGGCGAATATCACTGTCCGTAATATAATCGCCAAGCAGGAACCGCTGTTTTTCCAGACATGTGTTCAGCACAGATAAACTGTCAAAAAATGTATGGTATCCTTCATAATAAGCCTCCACGGATCTGGCAAAACATGCACGGTATATCGCATCATTGACATTTTGATACAGCCAGCTGTTAAGCCTGTCGATCTTATCCTTCTGCCGAACCGGATACAAATCCGGCGCCTCCGGATGATGCAGAGGAGAAAATTCCGTCTCCAGCAAAACAGTCAGCATCTGGAAATCATTATTCACAACTGTCTTTGTCCGATAATCCACCAAAGCCGGCACGGTTGTCCTTCCCTTGTAGTCCCCATCCGTATTGTAATAAAGTTCGCTTAAAAACTGTGCTCCCGTTTCCGGATTAATATGACTCGGAGAATGGACAAATTCCCATCCAAGATCTTCCGGACGGTCCGTCCAGTCTACCGCTTCTGTTTTCACAGCTTCCGACAGTCCCAGAAGGTCGATCACAATCACAGCCCGATTAGACCAGGCACATCCGGTTGACCAAAAAAGAATATATCTTCCTTTTTCTACCGGATGCTCTTTGCTTCCCAAATGTCCGGTAAATGCGTTTGACTGCCGGCGAAAATAGCCGTTTTCATCAATTTCCGAGACTTCCGGAGTCCTGATCCTTATTTGCCTTCCGTTTACATCAACATAATCTGCCATATGTTCCTTTCCCATTTCTGTCTTTCCCATGTAAATTTAACTATTTCCTTCGTAATTATATCACAGCCCTGAAATCGGAAAAGAACTTTTTATAAAAATATTTGCAGATTCATGTAAAGTATATGACAACATATTGAAAATCCCGATATGTGTTCTACATATATCGAAATAAGTGATTGGTAAATTGGTTTTTTCTGTGCGACAATATGGAATGATGAATAAATGGTTTTACTTTTTACAGGAGGAAAAAAATGAAAAAGAAAAGATTCGTTTCCGCTCTGCTGGTGGCGGCAATCACCGGCGCAATGTTGACTGGATGCGGCTCAGACAGCTCGTCAGAAGGCTCCGAAGAAAGCAAGGAAGAAAAGAAAACAATCCGCATTTCCACCACAGGGGAGCATGCATTTTTTTCAGAAACAAATGAGGACGGCGAGCTTCAGGGATTTGAAATTGATGTATGGAATGAAATTGCGGACCGTCTGAATTATGAGATCGAGTGGGAAACCGCCGGGTTCCCGGGCGTCATTGAACTGCTTGACAGCGGACGCGTAGATACTGTGGCTGACCAGATCGGTATCACAGATGAAAGAAAGGAAAAATACTATTTTACAGATACCTATTTCTATGTGCCATATAAGATTGTTGTAGCAGAGAGCACCAATGATATCAATAGTGTGGAAGACTTATACGGAAGGACCCTTGGACTTCTCAGCGATGATATTGCCTATGACTATTTTGATGAACTGGATCCGGATGGACAGATCAAGTATGTAAATTACGACGACAGTACAGCAGTGCCGACAGACGTAGCGCTTGGAAGGATTGACGCCACTTTGATGTCAGCTCTTCATATTGAATCTGTAAAACAGGAATCCGGACTTGAAATCAAGGGCGTAGGTGAGGCAGTATATACAGAAAATGCCGGATATCCGTTCCAGAAAACAGAGGAAGGCAAAGCCCTGTGTGATGAAGTAAACGCTGTGATCAGCGATCTGAAAGAAGAAGGATTCCTTCATGATACGTCAGTGAAGTGGTTTGGATTTGATCCTATGGAAGAATAAGATTACAACTAACTAACCAAAAGGGGCCGTCACATGAGGAATTTAGTTCTCATGTGATAAGCCCCTTCTTTTGAAACCTTGGAGAAAAAAATGGATACATTTAGAATCGACTATTTTATTGAAATTATTCCCAAAATACTAAAGCTGCTCCCGGCGACAGTCATCGTCGCGTTTCTCTCCCTGATCCTTTCCCTGCTACTTGGTATCATACTGGCAGTCATTCGCCAGTACCGGATCAGAGGACTGTTCTCTTTGAGTACAGTCTATGTTTCTTTCTTCAGAGGGACACCATTTATCGCACAGTTGTTTCTTTTTTATTATGGGTTTGCCCAGGTCAGCGAGACGATACGGAACATGAGCGCATTTACAGCTGTTGTTATTTGTTTAAGTGCTAATTATTGTGCCTTTATGTCCGAAGACATCCGGGCCGCTTTAAATTCCGTCACAAAAGATCAGTATGAAGCAGGACTTTCCATCGGGATGCGTCCGCTAAAAGTTGTTACCAAAATTATTATTCCGCAGGCTGCAAGAATCGCCGTGCCGGGACTTTCCAATAATTTTATCAACCTTTTCAAATCAACATCTATCGGATTTATGATCGGCTTCAAAGATATGATGGCAGCGGTCAGCATGGAAACCTCCAGAACCTACCGCTTCCTGGAAGGATATCTGGCAACAGTCGTCATCTACTGGATCATTATTTCCGCGTTGAATCTGCTCCAGAGCAAAATGGAAAAACGTCTGAACAGAATTTATTAATATGAAATGAAAGAGGCAAAACTATGATTCGTATTGACAATTTAAATAAAAGTTTTGGATCGCTGCATGTTTTAAAAGATATCTCTATCCGTCTGGAAGAAAGAAAAGTATTAGTCCTGATCGGGCCGTCGGGTACCGGAAAGTCTACCCTGCTTCGCTGTATCAATTATCTGGAAAAGCCTGATTCCGGCATCATAACAATTGACCAGTTTTCAGTAGACGCCAAAAACCATAAGAAAAACGAAGAATATGAACTTCGCGCCAGGACGGCCATGGTCTTCCAGAATTACAGCCTGTTCAAAAATAAGACCGCACTGGAAAATATCATGGAACCTCTAACGGCAGTACAAAAGATCCCTAAAAAAGAAGCAGAAGGTCAAGCACGGGAAATCCTGGAAGCAATCGGTCTGACAGAAAAGGCCGATTCTTATCCGTCCCAGCTGTCGGGCGGACAGCAGCAGCGGATCGGAATCGGACGGGCTATGGCAGTAAAACCAAAAGTAATGCTGATCGACGAGCCTACTTCTTCACTGGATCCGGAACTGGTAGGGGAAGTATTGAACCTTTTATATAAACTGGCAAAGGAAAATACCACTATGATCATCGCCACCCATGAAATGGCATTTGCCAGACACATTGCCGATCATGTGGTATTTCTGGACGAAGGGGAAATCGCCGAAGAGGGAACCCCCGAAGAAATTTTTTCCGCCCCAAAGACACAGCGCTTACAGCAGTTTCTCCGCAAATTTGAAAAGCAATCGTAGTTCTTTACACTATACCGATAATTTTCCCTTTAATATTTCTTTTTAAAATAGGCGATCGTCCTCTCGATCCCCTGCTCGATATCAACAGTCGGTTCCCAGCCCAGTTCTCTTTTCGCATAGGAAATATCCGGCCGTCTTTTCACAGGGTCATCCTCCGGAAGCGGCTGATGCACGATCCTGGAGCTGGAACCGGTCTTTCTTATGATCATATCTGCCAGCTCCAGGATGGTCATCTCATGGGGATTCCCCAGATTGACCGGCCCCGGAAAATTCTTTTTCTCCATGACCGCGATCATGCCGGTCACCAGGTCGTCCACATAGCAGAAACTTCTCGTCTGAGTTCCGCTTCCATATATGGTGATATCCTTGTTGTGTATGGCCTGCATGATAAAGTTGGAGACGACCCGCCCGTCGTTTTCCAGCATATGCGGTCCGTATGTGTTAAATATCCTTATGATCTTCGTGTCCGTTCCATATAATCTCCGGTAATCGGAAAACAGGGTTTCCGCCACCCTCTTTCCCTCGTCATAACACGCCCTTGGCCCGGTGGTATTTACATTGCCTCTGTAGCCTTCCTTCTGCGGATGAATCAGAGGATCTCCATAAATTTCGCTTGTACTTGCCTGCAGGACTTTCGCATTCATTTTTCTGGCCATTTCAAGTACATTAAGCGCTCCCAGAAAACTGATCTTGGTCGTCATGATCGGATCGTACTGATATTGAACCGGACTTGCAGGACAGGCCAGATTATAGATTTCATCAATATCAAGATGCATCGGATGGATAATATCTGCATTCACAAACTCAAAATCAGGATTGGAATACAACTCTCCTATATTGTCATACGTTCCCGTAAACATATTGTCAATACAGATTACTTTATTTCCGGCGTCCAGCAGCCTCCGGCACAAATGAGAGCCTATAAATCCGGCTCCGCCTGTTACTAATATTCTCTTCATCTTTTTTCTCTCCGGTTTCCTTTTTATTTTTTCCTGAAAATCAATTCAGCCCCATATTTCTTATGAACAGTTTCCAGTATGTTTTCCGGTATCATCCGGTACTTTTTCCCAAGCATATATCCGTCTATCGTCATCTCATATTCTTCTCCCCCGGCCCTTAAGCTGTAACATCCCTGGCGGCACAGCTCCGGCTCGCACCGCCCTGTCTCGTATTCCAGATAACAGATCCTTCCCAGCGTCTGGTATTGAAGGAGTGCGTTGTCAAAAAACGGTACAAGCCCAAATGAATACAGCCTGCCCGCAAGTTCCTGATCCCCTGTCTCCATGCCGGTAAATCCTCTTTCCTTCAGGAACTGAAGAAACTCATCTGAGTACCTCCGCTCCCGCACTCTCCCCATCTGTCCCCAGATAAGGCGTATATTCTTATACGATCCGGCAGCCATCCTGGCAGTCCCGAAGTCCTGGACGATCACACAGGATTCCTTTTTATATCCGTCCATCAGGCGTAGGATGGCTGTTACTTCTTCTAAGTTTCTCCCGGTAACATACAACGGCGCCTGGTAAACCGCCTCCTTCTTAGAGGCAAGAACACGGTCCATCAAAAGGATCAGATCCGCAATTCCATTTTGAAACATACGTTTCTGACAAAACAGATCTCCTAAAATGATCCCCTTTACTTCGCTTTTTTCAATCAGTTCTTCTATTCTCCCAAGATCATAGGTCTCTCGGCCTGCAAAATATTCCCTCATTTTCACACCTCATACCAGTTGCTTCGTCTTATATAATGCATCATCCCCGGGATTTCAGACAAATGCTCCAGATAAAACTTCTTGCTTTCCGCCATATCCTTCACTCTCTGCAGAATGTAGTCCAGATGGTTTGTTCTTCCTTCCACTTTAAAGGAGCGTATGCCCATTCCAAGGTAAATACCCATTGTGCGGTGTATTTTCCCCGGGGGATTTCCGATCCGTTTTGCAGGCCCAAGGAATGTCCCGTCTTTCAAAAGTTCATATTCTTTCTGACAGTACACACTGTATCCTTCCTTTTGCCCGAAATGAGGAAGCAGGCACTGGCGGTTGGAATTGAAACAGATCCCGCCATCGGCCACGATCTCATAATCCATATCCGGAACTTTGTCCGTCAGATCCACAATCTCGTCTACAAATAAATCGGAAGACAAAATAATGCGGCTTACTCCCATTTCCTGCAGCATGCGGACGTCTTCGTGATTATAGACCCCCGTGAGTGTGCTTGCATGAAGCTGAGCATGTCTGACTACTTTGGAAACGCGGTTCATCAGCCCGTAATCTGACAGGATCAGAGCGTCAATCCCCTTTTCATCCAGCTCTTCTATCAGAGCGCATAGCTCTTCTATTTTCTCTCCGGGAACATTGGCATTTATCGCCGCAAACAGTTTTTTTCCCTCTTCATGAACTGACGGCAGCGCTTCCCATATCTCTTCCGCTGAAAAGTCTGAAGATTCCGGTCTTGCACTGTACCCGGCAAGCCCGACATAAACAGCATCCGCACCGTTTTTCAGTAAAGGAGCTATATCTGCCGCCCTTCCCGCCGGTGCAAGTATTTCACACTCTACTCTCTTCATATTGCACACCTCTTTTATCCGCTGCAAAATATTTTCTTAAATATCCTAAGGTACTCCAGGCATAAATAATAATCCAGCTCTGACTCCCCCGGCCCGTATTTATAAGAGATCCGGAAGGAAGGATCATAAAACTCGTTTGTTTCCTTTACTTTGGCAATAAACGCCTCCTCGTCTTCAGAATCCCGGAACAATGCGCACAGGGAAGTGCTGCCGGGGTTCTTTCCTACAAGGCTGTTTGTTTCGTCATCAAAGTATTTTCGGCACATTTCCTTCTGTCTTATTTTGGAAACGCCGTTTTCCTCCATTATTTCAGCCCCAAGATCCTGCATTTTTCTGCTGATAAATGGATATAGCCCTGTAATCCCAAATGCCTCCAGCATCAGCACACTCTTTTTCAGTACGACCATGGCTCCCAGTTCATATGGATTATCATTGTAATTTGTCAGATATGGGGGTGCCTTACGGTCATAAAAATTCCGGTTAAATACCTGATCCGCTCCTTCGCCCAGCAAAATATATCGGACATGCTCCTCTTTCAGAAGCTTTGCCAGCGCATATTGAAGGAAAATCCCCCGTTCATAAAGATTCCCCTCCAGCGTCTCAACAATTTCTTCCAGACGCTCCCGTATCTTAGGCCCCACGCTTCCTTTCCGAAGGCTGACATTCCCGGCATGAGCACACAAGTTTGCCGCCACGCCTGTCTCGTCCAATCCCCGGGCCGCACCGACGGAAAATCCACATGATGGTATCTCTCTTTCCTTCAGAAAATGCAGGATGAGATTGGAATCAAATCCTCCCGAGATTGCCAGATTAACCTGCCCCTTTTTTGACAACGCCAGATCGATATAGGAATTGATGATTGTTCTTTCTCTTTCATACATCTGATCCAGGCTGACCTTCTGCCTGTTCGCTTTTGTCCTTTCCAGTCGATGTATGTTAAGCTCTCCTGCTTCTATTTCCAGGTATTCTTCCGGAAGCAGCTTATAAACATCACGTACCAGCGTGTCCTTTGTCCGGATAAATCCGTTGTATATAAATTCACTGATCAGTTCCGGATCATCCTGGAAACGGCATTGATAAGAAATGTCAGACAGCAGTTTCAGTGAAGTGAAAATATAATACCTGCCGTTATGTTTCAGATAAAAGACAGTCTTATTTCCTCCCATTGTGCTCCGGATGACCCGGCAGGAACCTGGTCCTGCCGGATTTTCAACAGCGGTAAACATCTCTTTATTTCCATATACATACACCTGCTTCCCGTCACGGTATGTAATCTCTTCCCCTTCTGTATACAGAAATCTCACAGAACCGGTCCTGCCTGTTTCTAATAAAAAGTTCATTCTTCTCTTCCCGCCCCCGCCTTTTCCAGAAAATAATTTTTATACTCCCGAAGATTTACCTTCAGGCAGCCGATCTCATCGCTCATAATGAACGCGCAGTCCATACATACCCTAGGCACTTCTCCTGAAATAAATTTCTTCCGAAATGTTTTCAGTTCCTCATAATTATGATCAATCGTTTCTTCTCTTTTTTCCTGTCCTCTGTTATAGGGAATTTCAGAGCATGGCCTCACTTTGCCGGATGAGTTTACGTACAGCCCGAATCCGATCCAGTGACAGAGCCCTTCACAGGAAATTGCTCCTTCCGTAGAGTACAGATGAGGTTCAAACAAATGGGACTCTTTTAATTCTTTATATTTTTCTGCCAATCCTTCATAATATTTATCGCCTTTATAAAACGGCTCCTCATGGATCTGTTCCCTTTCCCGCTCCGCCTTCTTACAGTCAATGACATTGTTCCGCATGATAACAGGCGTTACTACGCGTATCCCGATCCTTTCCCCTTCCTGCTTCGCCCTCTCCAGTTCCCTGCCGGCAAAATTAGGATAATAAATCAGCTCGTCTTTTTCATTTCCCAGAAAAAGATTAGATCCCAATCTCCCAAATCTTATTTCTTCAAATCCTAATTCTTTTGCCATGCGCACGAGACTGACTGCTTCCTCAATATTTTGTCTCATAGCCACGACTGACATAAAAAGCTGCACATCCGGACAGTTTTCACGCAGTATAGTCAAATTTTTGATAAATTTGGCAAAAGAAGCTCCTCTTCTTATGGATTCGTACGTTTCTGCACAGGCCCCGTCACAGGAAACGTTCATTCTCGCAAAAACTTTATTGATCTTAGGCAGGCTGTCCATTGGAAGATGCTGCAGATTTGTCGTAGTGAAAATCTTTACCTGATATGTTTCAAAAATGGAAATGATCTCTGAAATCTGCGGATGAATAAAGGGTTCCCCATATCCGTTGATCATAACGATCCTGCAGGCTGCAAAATACTGCTTAAGTTCATGGAATTTATCGCGGGACAGGTATTGTGCATCGCTGTTTTTTTCATAGCAATGTTTGCACATCATACATTCACAGTCGCAGAAGCTGGAAAGTTCCATATGAATCATCACCGGAGTATGGCTGTATGTCTCCATCTGATGTTCCGTTTCATATACAGCCAGAATATTATTTGCGATCTTACTGATCTGATAATCTCCTTTTGCTTTAGAATGTTCGATCAATTCCGGCAGCTGTGTGTGATCAGTCAGTTCATAGCTTTTATGATCGTATTCCAGTTCCATCCTTTGGCTGAAATCAAAGTGAAAAAATATATTACTGTATTCTTTCGTAAGATCCTCTCTCTTTATCTGCATATTGCCTGTTTCCTCTTAATCTTATAAAACTACTCTTCCCCATTAATAAGAACTGTAAGCTCCCCGGTGCACAGAAGCCAGCAGCCGGCGCACTGACACTTTTCCATCTTTTTGCGCTGCTCCATGTATTTCTCACCGTACCAGATATCTGACAACGTATGATTTTGAAGATTATCGACCGGTCCGAATCCGCCGCTCCAGCAGGGAAGCACATTTTCATAGGTATCTACATAGACTGTGGAATATCCTGCCAGACACCGGTATCCGTCAGGCAGTATTTTATTCTCGCACATAAAAGCTTTAAAGTGCCGCAGAAAAGTAATAGAATTGGCGATCAGATATCCCTCTTTCTTCATCTGTAACAGTTGATCCATAACGGTTTCAACCTCCCTGGCGTCAAATTCCGCCAGTTCATCTCTCATATTAAAAACAAATCTGTGGTAGGGGCTGAATTGCAGGGAAACACCTTTTTTTGAATAGTACCGGACCATTTCCGGCATCTGCCCTATATTTTTGGCTGTGATCACCGGTGTAATATGTAACTTGACAGTTTCATCCTTCTGCATGAGTCCTCTTACTGTTTCAATCCCCTCCAGTACAGGGCCGATATCTACTCCCCGCTGTGCAAGGTAATCTTCTGCATCTAAGGAGTCCAGAGAGATGATGAAATATCGCAGTCCGCTTTCGTAGAGGCTTTCGGCTCTCTCCTTTAAAAGGCAGCCGTTTGTCAGAAGGACCGGAACCACATTGCTGTCGGCGATCTGTCTGACAATCATCTCCACATCTTTTCGCACCAGCGGTTCTCCACCGCTTATGCTGATTGCCTTTACGCCCATCTGTATGGCCTCGCCAATGATGGACTGCAGGCGTTCCAGAGAAATTTCCTGCTTCACTTCATTTTGGATCCTGCTTTTTGCATGATTGCAGTAAACGCAATCCGAATTGCAGTAATTTGTTATTTTCATCATCATATACTGCGGGGGCATACTGACCTTTTCCGCTTCTATTTCTTTTCGGATGGCAGAGCGCACTTCATCAAAGCCGGTTCCCTTTTCCCCGAATAACATTTCTTTTATATCATTTACCGAATCATAAATTGTCATTTTCCTCTACCTTCTTTGTCCCTGATATCGTTTCTTTCCTTAAAATTCCGGGTTTTTCAGCCACTGGCACTCCCCGCACCATTTCGGCAGCTTCCCTTCTCTCATCTTAAGGCGGAGCTTTTTATAAAGAGGTCCGTTCCATATTTCCTCAAAAGTTTGTTCTTTCAGACTGCCATAGCGGTGGCTCACATCATAGCAGCATGTCGTCAGATTTCCGTTAAGATCAATATAGCACCGTTCCACTGCCCATCTGCACAGATCGCCGTAATCAAATAATTCCCGCGTAAAATCTTCCTCCCTTACGGAGCTGCCCAGATACTGCCGGGACAATACCTCATGATAAGCTTCTGCTTTTCGGATCCTTTTTTCTGCCTCTTTTTCCTCGCCGTGTATTTTTTCCAAATCCTGCGCCGCGTCTCCTCCTTCCGGAGACTGAACCCGGGGCAGCTGTATCCTGATCCCCCGCTCCCTGGCTGCATTTGCCGCTTTTTTGGCCTGCTCCATCAGATAATGGGGATAGAGATCCGGCGCATCTTTTTCATTGCCTATGATGGGGTTTATTCCCAGCGAGTGAAAACGAACAGATGCAAATCCATAATCCGCCGCAAAACGGACCAGATTTTCCATATCTCCTATATTCTGGCGCATCAGCACACAGTCCATATTCTTTTTCAAATGAGGAGCAACCTTGTTCAGCTTTTCAAGATTAGCCTTAAAATCCTCAAAACACAGCCCTTTTCTTATGGATTCATACAAGTCCTTTTCGGCCCCGTCGCATGATATGTTAAGAAAGGAAAATGCATGTCCCATATCATTCCACAGCTGCTCCGGAACTACTGTAAAATTCGTGTTCATGCCAACCTTTACTTCATATTTTCCAAAAAGGGCAAGAGACTTGTCGATATCCCTATAGAGAAAAGGCTCTCCATCTCCGTTCAGCATCACGGTTTCCGCGTATTTCAGGATATCTTCCAGGGCATAGAGCACATCCAGGTCAATATCTTTCGCCCCTCTGTTTCCGGTATACAGATGGTTGCACATAATGCACTTTGCGTTGCAGCGGGTCGTATGTTCAATCTGAAGATATCTGGGATAAAAGGAAACGGACCCGTCCCAGTCCCTGTCCGGTATTTGTTTTCCTTCTTCAAATTCCAGGATTTGATCCCTGTTTTCCTGCTTTTCCTTCTCAAACATATTTTTATTCTCCCAGCAGTGTTTTCAGTTCCTGTTTCTGCTTTTTTTTCAGCCTGGTATCCTGATAAAAATCCGGGCTGATATCTACTGTCAGATATTTCAGCTCTCCTCCTTCGATCATGCCGCATTTCAGGCACGCCTCCGGAACATAGCCCGAATAGAAGATCTCTCTGCTTTTCTGCATCAAAGGAGCGTTCCATACAGAGAGGAACTCCCCTTCCTTCGATACGTTTCCGGCGCGGTATATTAAATTTCTGCAGCACATGGAGATATCGCCGTGCAGATTTGTATAGCAGTTTTTCAGCAGCCAGTCGCAGACTCCGGAACATCTCACCTCTGTCGGTACCGTTGTATTTTGCTCCTGATCATGTGTCTCAATGTAACGATTCACAATTTCGGCTGTCTCCAGCATTTTCTGCTCTTCTTCTTTCGTTTTCCACATAGGTATCCTTCTCATTTGAGTAAGTTCGTCCTGAATTTCATCAAATGTAATTGCACGGTTTAATCCCCCGGCATTTGCCACTACGACATGGATTCCCAGTTCTTCTCCCTTCTCCAGTGCTTTCACGGAATAATATTCGGTCACTTTAGGGTAATGGAGCATGACATCCCCGGCATTTCCGATGATCAGGTTAGGATTCAGGTTCAAAAAGACCACCTGGTCCGCCCCCGCCTTATGAGCCAGTTCCACCATCTGCGGCATTTCGCAGACGTTCTGGCGCATCATGACCATGGATATGATCTTCTTCACATGGGGCACTCTCTCTTTTAATTTGTACAGATTGCTGATCAGTGTTTCATAGGACATGCCGATCCGAATGGATTCGTAGGTTTCTTTGCTTGCGCCGTCAATAGAGATCGCAAGCCACTCAAAATCTTTCCCTATCCGCTCTATCAGTTCGTCATCCAGCACAGACAGGTTTGTGTTGGCAACTATCTTATTCCCGTATCCGACATACAGATCGATCTGCTGTTTTACCAGTTTACTGATGAACGGCTCTCCCATCCCGTTGAGATTAATACGTCTGCTTAGCTGTATCGCATCTCTCATATGCTCCAGCGTCTCCATACTGAGGATCTCCGCTTGTTTATTATGAGTGAAATAATGTTCGCACATGATACATTTGCTGTTGCAATAGTCTGTTGATTCAATTTGAAAAAAGTCCGGATAAGATCGATTTACTGTGTTTTTGCAGAGGAAATCAATATCGCACAACACTTCGTTGATGTCCTTTGCACTGTCCCAGTCCTCTTTCTTTACATATGTCTCTCTTTCTTCTTCCAGCAGATCCGCCCGGGATACAGCAAACAGGCGTTTTTTGAAATATACATATACAGACGGGTAACCTGCTGTTTCATCCTTTTTCAGCAGATGTACCAGTTCGTGATCAACAGCTAAAAGTTCTCCTCCCTCTGTCAGATCTTCATATGCGGCAAATTTCACCTCTGCATCCGGGAAAGATACGCTTACAGCTTCCCTGATTTCCATCTTATGATCTTCCAGACAATACACGGTTGCTTTCATAAAAGAATCCCCCCTTTTTCTCCATTATGAGAATTTCGACTTCAGGAACACATTTGCAATTCCCAGTTTTATTTTCAGCGATTTGAAGCAGCAGACCAGGATAAATATACAAAAAAGCCCTGCCCACACATTTCTCTTCGCCATACACAGTCCAAACATAACCGGCATGATGATATTGAGAAGCGCTTCCAGCGGAACAGAATCATAGGACACCAGCCAGTCTTTTTTGGCATAAACATTGAGCACTTCGTAAATGCAGAACTCTAATATAAAATTAAAGGCCAGCCCGGAAATGATAATAACACTGTACCTGGCAAATAAAGGAACCAGCAAAAAGATACAGCACACTCCTTCCGCCATACATAAATATAAAATCCATTTTCTTATATTCATCTGCCGGTCGGAGACAAACGTATGAGTACCTGTCGCTCTGTCATTTTCCCTGTCGATAAACTGATGGATCAGAATATATCTTAAACCGTCAAAAAATGAAAGACAGAACCAGACGATCCACAAAAATATATTGAGCCTGTTCCAGTTAAGAAACAGAAGCAAAACAACAAGCGGCATACAATGCTGGGCAAAAGAACACTCGATAAGCCCCCAGATACCTCTTTCCTTAAAGCGGATGCCCGGAACGGAGTAGGCCACCCCCAGAAATGTAGTAAGAAAAACTGCAGCTACGGCGAAAATCTTATTGTCCGCATAAAGAAGGATGGGTACATCGCCTGCTAAAGCCATGAGAAGAAAGGACAGCCAGACAGCCCACCGCGGCAAATTCCCTATTACCTTTTTCTTCCCGGCCATTTTGTCAATCTCCAGATCCGAGAAATCATTTGCCACATAGCTGACTGCCAAGAACATGGAAAGGAACAGAAAATAGACGAGCAGCTCTTTGCAGGCGGCAAGAGCGTCCGTCTGGTCAAGACAGATAAAATACGCTTGTATTCCAAGCATCATCGTCACTTTGGAACTCATCCACTCATCGACCCGGAGATATTTTATTACTGCTTCCATTCCTTCTTTTCCTCCGCAACTTTTATGACTTTATTTACCGCAATCAAAAACCAGCTTGTGTACTTTTCCGGCCGGCGGACAATATCTTCTTTTAATTCCTGCAGATCGATCCATTTTATTTCCGAGGCTTCTTCCCGGTTTAATTCAATGCTTCCAGAGTAGTCCGCCAGAAATACATGGTCAAATTCATACTCATACAGATTTTCGGCAAATACGGTCCGATACATAAAGTCAAACAATTCTTCCACATCGCAGTCTATTCCCAGCTCTTCTTCCAGCCTCCTGTGGACCGCCTCTTTAAGAGACTCCCCTTTTCTCGGATGGGAACAGCATGCATTCGTCCATAGTCCTCCGGAATGATACTTATTCCGGTTTCTCTTTTGGATCAGCATCTTTCCGTCATTTACGATAAAAACAGAAAACGCCCGATGCAGCAGACCCTTCTCATGCACATAGGCCTTTTCTCCATATCCGATTTCCTCATCCTCTGCATTTACAAGTATTAATTCGTCCATTTCTCTTTCCTTTTCCATTTTCTTATAATTTATCCCGATACTGTTCATCTATCTGTCCCCACCAGTCCGGGACAGGGTTTTCATAGTTATGAAATAACTGCACAAAATTATCTGCCTGGTTTACGATCCTTTTTCCGCTTTTATGGTACTTATAAATTGCATAATCCAGCAATTTTATAATACTGAAATATAAATTCACCTTCCAGAATTCCTCCGGTATATCAAGATCAAAATATGACATGATGGCCGCATAGGAAAATGGCCTGTACTTTTCCTGAGAAATTGCAGAAAGATATGTAAAATCTGCAAAACAATCCTGGATCGTCCCTGAGTCGAAATCATAAATATATAATTTCCCGCCTGCAGATATGAAGTTTTCCGGCCGGATATCATTATGTACAATCCCTGCTCTTTCTTCTGACAGAATCGCTCTGTTGCTTTTCAAATAATCCATTGCCCGATCCATTCCCCTGAAATCAATTCCGCATCGTCCTATTTCCTGCTCCAGCTCTGATACTGCCCTCGCGGTCTTTTCGGCGATACTGACGCCCCCGCTTTTCGCCGCCCTCCTTACAAACTCCTGATGGTGGAGCTCATACAGCAGCCGGCCTGCTTTCTTTCCAAAGAGGACCATGCTGTCCGGTCTTTTATTGAACGCCTCATTCAACTGCTCTCCTTTTATCCATTCTGTTATCGTAACAACACGGCCGGCCGCCATGCCGTAAAAGAGCGGTCCAAGAACACAGGGATTCTCATAGCGGATCCGCCACAGCGCCTGATACCAGGCTATTCTGTTTTTGTTCCTCTCCTCCCCATCCAGGCGTCCTTCGATCACTTTGACCATATAATCTTTCCCATCACAATGGGCTTTTGCTTTTATATCAAAAGAGCGGCCTCCCGGCACTTCTTCCAGCGTATACCTTTTTCCTCCAAAACATTCCTCTATGAAAGGTCTGTATCTTAACATATCCTGTTCCAGATTTCCCTCTGCAGATGTCATCATATCTGATCCCTCCAGACAACTTCTATCATGGCTTTCCTGCTTTTTTCTTCCAAATTTACCGTATAGAAAAATCCCTTTTTTTCAACACATTCCGAAACATCTGTCCCATTGCAGTACACAGCCTCCGGCTCTTTGACCGAGAGAATGCCTGTCTTTCCCTGCTCTTTCATGAGAGCCGTCATTCTGTCTTTTGACCTGTATACGTCCTCCACCGCCGTAAATCCTGCATATTTTTCTTTTAATCCCAGGAAGGTCCCCGGACTTTCGGCGCCAAGTATCTCATACCAGGCAAATCCGTCTCCCCCGATCTCCTCTTCTATGCGCTCATCCTTTCCGCATATACGGGCGGTCTGGTTAAAATAATCATAGACCCAGTATTGATCGTAATGGGAAATATCCCATACATCAGACGGAGAAAAAACGACACGCCGCCTCTGGCTCGAAAAGTTAAATACGGCAACTCCGCCTCCCTTTTTCCCTTCCCCATAAGCGGCCACATTGGTCAGCTTCAGCACTTTTGATTCTCGGGGATCTGTGAAAATACAGTCTGCCGCCGGCCTGGCTCCCCTGTCCATCATGAGGATTTCCCCGTCCAGATAGATGAGCGGTTTTAATACTTCAGGGATCGTTCTGCCGATTTTATCACTGATATAAACCGGCCCGCCGCTGATTCCCCGCAAAAGGCTGTGTTTCACACTGTCTTTATGGTCCGTCCAGAACATATCCCAATCACAGTAATACAACATATCCTGATACAGTGTATTGTAAGCGTTTTGTAAAAGATGTTCCGGGAATCCGCTTTCCCGGTCCGGGAAAAAGTCATCACTGCTTCGGGATACAGCAGAAGATGGCCTCGCCAATATCTGTTCCATAGACATACCCATGCAATTGATAACCGCCCCGTCAAAACAGGTGGCAGCTCCCTCCAGGCCTTCCTGAATCTCCCTTGCCGCACGGCACACAGGAGCTGTATTCTCAAAATAATTCTTTACCGCGCTCTGCCCGTCCACCTTGAGAAAATCAACCCCTTCTTTTCTCAAGATTTTATACCAGCTTCTGTAGAATGCAAAAGCGGCGTCTGCCTGCGGCTTCGGAAGATACCTGCCGTTTGCCGTGCGGCACAAATGCTCCCTTTCTTCCCTCTCCAGGATACTTCCGGGAAGAATGCCGCCCCAGTATCCGCCCAGCGCATGCCATACGCCAAGCCAGGAAATCTCCTTCGGCCTGCAGATTTCTGCCTTCATTTTCAGAAATCCTTCCGGGAATTTCTTTTTATCAGGTTCAAAATCATACAATCTGCTCCCCTTTGCGGAAAGCCAGCCGTCATCCAGCAGGATCCAGCGCACCGGCACTCGTTTTTCCTTAAATTCCCGGGCCTTTTCTCTTATTTTCTCTTCGTCCGCTTCCTGGTAAAATGCATTCCAGGTACACCATCCCAAATAGCGGAATATTTCAGGGAACCTTCTGTCCTCCCTTTTTTTGATCCCTTTAGAAGCGGCCAGACAGGCAAACGCCTTTTCCACTGCCCGGTAAATATTTCTGTCTTCCACGTAAAGGAATACCGGCTCATCTACCTGGCTCATCCCTCCCATGAAGGCGGTCATTTCCAGAGAAATCAACATCTCTCCTCCCGGCGCCAGGGTAGTTTTATAACTTTCCCCCACGCCCGGGATCAGGCAGGCGTAATGATCTGCATATTTCAGGAAAGCCACCTGAGTTCCCGGCGGAATTTCAGCAAAACTGTTAAGAAACGCAGGTCTGGTCCACCAGTCGCTGAATAAATACATGGCCGTGATCTTCTCCGGTTTTTCCGAAATATACAGATCCAGAGTTACCGGTGTCTCCATCCTGAGGTTGGCATTTTCCTCCACTGCTGTATTGGAAATCGTAAAGGTAAGCCATCCGGTCTGTCCATCTGGGATTTTCCCAAGAACAAACCCTCCTGTGACTTCTTTCCCGTCTTCAAACAGCCATCCTTCCCTTTCTCCTTCCCGGACAGGTTTCTCCTGTGCCAGTTCCAGCTCTCCTGTCTTTTGACGCCGTACTTTCAATACTGCTTTTTTTATCTCTATCATCCTTTTTTCGCCGCCCTTCCCCCAATGGACGCCTGCTATTTCAGCCCGCCGGTGAAATCCAGGGCATCTTTTACTGCCAGTGAAATTCCCTCTCCGTCTTCCGGATTGGAAGTATTTGATGCATCTCCAAGATAAACAATGGAATCATCTGTATGTACTCTTCTGTTTCCGATTCCCATAATGGCGCCCCGCGGCTTTCTCCTCCACTGATAATCGCACCCTAAGTATTCCTCCACCCGCGTTTCCAGAAATTGCTGAAATCTTGCTGCAAGCAGATTTTTCTCTCTTTTCAGCCATAATCCGACATTATATTCTCTTTCACCCACACGGAAGATCCAACCGTATGTCCCCTCATATTCTGCCCTGTAATCAAACAGGAAAAAAGGACTCCCGGCAGCATCTGCCTGAAGTATGGCAGATATTCCAACAGGGCTTCCTGCATCAGGGCGAAGCAGCGCTTTGCCGTCAAGCTTTATTTTTGCAGAAGCTCCTGCTGCAAGTACGAGCCTTTTTGCTTTGATGCCGCATACTTCATATCCCTGATCCACACTTCTTATTTCCCCGGCGTTCCTGTTATAATAAAGAGGTATGTCTCTGTCTTTGATAAAATATTGCCTGAAAGCAGCGTCTGTCTTATCTCTTGCCAGGCCATATGCTTCTTTCCCGTAATCTCCGATCCTGTCCTCATACATCTTTCCATTTACATAATGAATATATCTCTGAATTTTCACAGCACCGGCATCCATAAGAGATTCTATCGGAAAATCTATGCTTCTAAGAGCCTGGACACAGACGTAACTGATACCGTCCCCGCATACTTTTCTATAATGTTCAGGCTGTTTTTCCAACACGCACACTGAATAATTTTTCCTTTTTAATTCCCCCGCGCAGACACAGCCTGCCGGACCTGCGCCCACAATGATATAATCGTACATCATAGGAACGAATCCCCCTCCAATTGTTCAGCGGCTGCAATTGCCTTCGGATGTAAATGGCAGTACCTGCATGCCGGAAGATATTTCACTGAAAAGAATTTTTTTATTTTCGCCGCCATTTCCTTTTTACTATGGATTTCTTCCAGAGAAATGATATCGTCCGCCCCTCTCTCCATGCCATGCTGCGCAAGATAACTTGCCTTTCCGCACCGGTACAGTGTTCTGCCATGAAATACAGTGCAGCTGTTCATCGGACAGCGAAGGAACATCCCTGCCAATTCCTTACCCGAGTAATTGTGTTTTTCGATCTCTCCAAAATCCAGCCAGATTTCATGGAACTGATATTCATAAGGCACACCATATTCCTTCAGTTTTTCGATCAGCCGTCTTTTATTCTCTATATATCTTTGATCAAGATTCGGATAATTGGAAATATGAACGGTCACACCGCCATCTTTTATAGCGCGGATCACCTCGTCATCCGGAACAATGGTGGCGTTGGTCGTCAGTTCCAGCGTTTCTATTTTGGGGTTTTCTGCACATATCCGAACAATCTCTTTCAGTTCCGGGTTGAGAAAAGGCTCACCGCCAATGATATTTGCCACATAAATCCGATCTATATATGTTGTCAGTGCTTCCAGATTTTCACGGATTTCTTCTGCAGTAAAATGCCTTCTCTGACGGAAATACGGAATGCATTTTGCACAGCGCCTGCACCTCAGATTACAAAATGTCGTAATATCTATATCAGTAAAGGGCAGAACGATCCTGGAATCGGAATTTAATATGATGTTTGCCTTTTCTCCAAAAGTACGCCTTATCCTTCGTTCTCTGTCAAAGCCAAAGATCCTTATTCGGTTATAATATCGAAATCGCCCGAAACGTGGCGCAATATATCTGAATTTTTTACGAAACATCTACTGCCTCCGCAAGTTCACGGTAATACCGTTCCTCTCCAAAATGGTTCGCGCTGTTTTCATAACGATGGGGAGCCTTATCCTGGTCATAAGAAAGAAACGCGTCCCGGATATTTTTTTCAAAGGAATCTCCCCGCTCAAAAAATATTTTGTTGCTGTAATTCGCAGAATATTCCGGAATCCCTCCTGCTTTTGACAACAAAAGGAAATTTCCCATTGACATTCCTTCCAGTACAGTAAGCGGAGCCGGATCATCCATAATAGACGGTACGATCTGTGCGTCTGCCATCACATGATACTTTGCAACATCCTCATGGTTAATATATCCTGTCAGGATGATACTCTCCGGAGACTGTGCCGCCTCCTTTTTGACCGCCCTATAATAATAAGACTCTTTATCCGATCCCGAACTGGCTGATCCGACAATAAACAGGCGGGATTTATGCCGAAGGCGCGGCAATACAGCGCGAAATGCCCTGGTCATTTCCAGCACTCCCTTTTCCGGACTTACACGCCCCGCAAACAGATATATCGTCTCTTCCTCACCAACATGGTATCTGTCACGCATTTGTTCCCGAAGGCTCTGCCGTTCTTCTGTCGAGTACGTCCACCCTCTTATACCATTTGTGACCTTTACAATTTCCGTATTCCGCAATTGGGGAACAGTCTGGTACAGATGGTCTTTCACATAATCACTGACTGCCAGTATCTTCCTGCAGCGGGCAAGATAAGGGATCATCTCCTCATTATCCACCAGATTGCTGTGCATGTGATACATACATTTGCGCTCAAACTCTTCCCCCATTACTTCAGACAGTTTTTCAAGCAGGGACATGTTGTTTTCCACGATCACCGCATCATATGTTTTTAAATCCAGCGTTTCCGTAATCTTCTTTATATAATGTCTGTTCCGGAAACAGTACTGCCGAAACATACTTCTCCAGTCCTTCTCTATTCTGTCAACATAGAGATAATACATCTTATCTGCAAGGGAAAGATAAAACGGCGTCCTGAAGTAATAATATTTCACGCCCTTCGTTTTTGCTTTTATTTCCCTTCCCTTAAACACACAGCTCGCAACAGAAATCTCATATCTGTCTTCTTTCGCATTATTTTCCGTAAATGTATCGATCAATTCTTCAACGGCTCCGCCTTTGTTCGCCGGTATCGGAAAAATACCCGCCGAGATAAACAATACTTTTTTCCGCCTCATATGTTGATCACACCACACTTCACACTTCCGTAATATTTCCCTGCCAAATGGCATATGATTTCAACGACAAAAAGCCAGCTGTATGTTTCACCTTTAAAAATTCCCTTTATATTAGAAACCAGGGCTTTATATAAAGTTTTGTCTATACTGACTCTATTATTTGAATATACTTTTTGAAGTTTGGAACTTGAAATACCGTTTCTGAAGCTCTTCTTACAGATTCCTTTCAGAGTTCTCGGAGAGTGTGCCGTAATCTTTGCCGAAGGCACATATTTCAGTTTTGCCCCTTGCTCCAATGCTCTCCAGCATATATCTATATCTTCTGCATTGTTGGCAAAAAAGTTGTTGAATCCTTTTATCCGGCACAGGAGAGAACGTCTGTATGCACAGCTTGCTGTAATAAACGCTGTATTCAATGTTTTATCCTGCACATAATAAGGCTCGTCTCCATATGACATCAAAATCTGAAGGGATAGACGTCCCCAAAATTCCTCGTATTTATTATCCGACTTAGCGGGTCTGATGTAAGTGCCCAGTCCGTCAATGTCATCCTCTTCAAATGCTTTTCGTATCTCTTTTAACCAGTCTTTATCGGGAATGCAGTCCGCATCAATAAAGGCAATAATATCTCCTTTCGCTCTTTTTATCCCTGCATTTCTCCCGCCGGCAGCATGTCTTTTTTTATTTTCAACTACAATTGCACCGTATTTTTTTGCAATCTGCTCTGTACGGTCCGTGGACATCCCATCTGAGACAATAATTTCGTAAGGCTTTTCTGTTCCATCTGCCAATGCCTTCAAACACCGTCCGATACATTTTTCCTCATTATAAACAGGAATTACAACTGAGATCCTCATACTTTTCCCCTCATATCTTAACCATTTTCTTTTATAAACCTTATCGCATGCCCATCATACGCAAGCTTTTCTTTCGGGACAAACTCTATTGCCACCTCATTCATGAACAATTCATCTATTTCTTTCTTCATCCCCGGCGAAACGCTGTAACCATCCCTCTTCTCAAGTACCACTTTGATCCGGTTTCCTTTTCCCTGTACGGCACGGTATTCTCCTTCAAAACCATACCTGAACAGACATTCTTCCAGCATACGTGGGAAAACATACTGCCCCTTGATCTCCAGACAGTCCGCCAGCCTTCCTTTATAGCGGAATCTTGGAAGATCTCTGCCGCAGCGGCACGGAGATGTATCCACTGCAATGTAATCATCTGTCCAATACCGAAGGATCGGGAAGCCCTTATCCCACAGGGTCGTATACACTGCAACTCCATACTCTCCCGGCTCTACAGGCATATGGGTAACCGGATCCAGAACTTCGATCAGCAGATATTTGTCCAGATAGTGCAGCCCGTCCTGATAGCGGCATTCCCCGGCCATGGGCCCAAATACTTCGCTCATGCCAAACATACTGTAACAGCTGGCTCCCCACATTTTTTCAATAAACTTCCTGCGCCCTTCCGTCAGAAACCCGCCGCCCAGAAGCAGCATTCTCACATTGGATTCCCCGGCGCTTTTCACGTACTGCGGATTGTCTGCGATCGAACACACCACACTTGGCCTTGTTGCAATAATTGTAATCGGCAGAGCTTCTACAAAATCGATCATATTATCCGGAGAGGGCTCCGGACAATTCACATATCCGCTTCCCATGGTCGTAAACTGCCACATCATTGAGTGAGCCATAACTCCCGTATCAACCGGAGCAAATACTCCTCCGAGGTCCCTTTCATTTACCCCGAGCTCACTGTAGAATGCTTTCACAAATTCATTGTAAACTTTTTTATCCTTCTTACTATATACATAAAAAGTTTTGCTGCCTGTTGTGCCGCTGCTTGAGAAAATGCCGTAGACGTCTTTTGTCGTTGCCGACGTTCTATCGAATGGCTTTGTGTTTCTCAGATCATCCTTGTACATAAACGGAATTTTTGAAAAATTTTCATAACTTTCAAAATCCTGCGCCCCGGCAATCTTGTCTGCGTAAAACGGCTGCGAGAAAATGCCGTCCTCATACAGTTTCATCAACTTTTTCATTTCTTTTTCATACATAGAAATTTCCCCCCTGCTTTTTCCGCACAAATTTTCTATAATAAGAAGACTATGAGGGCTGCGATGCCCATCAACAGCAGCAGCTGCAGCCATGTATTGTAAGAGCCTATTTCCAGCATACCGTTGTACTGTCCCATATAGTAGATCATCTGTTTCCGGATATCCGAAAACTGTCCGGTTACCGCACATCTTTTTAAATAGGCAAAATCGCTGTCATGAATTAACATCTGCGCTACAAACTGCTGGCATAAAGTCGCCTTCTTCTCCCTGGAAAGGCGGTTCACCAGATGAGACATCACGATATTTTCCACGAGGAAAACCAGCGGGATTCCTGCCAATACCCACCATTTCCCGGAGGCAATGGCTGCCAGCACAAGGAAGAGAGCATATATGATATACAGCATACTTCTTTTCGGCAGGACCACGTCCCCTCTGTCCGGGTGCTTATGGATCAGATCACAGTCTGCTGTCCCGTAGAAGTTAAGCCGGCGGAACATGGCTTTCACCGGAATCCAGGTCTTTTTGCTGTGATAGACAAGCGCTTCCGCCGCCGCGTTGATCTCATATCCTTTTTCACAGATCTTCATACCCAGATCCACGTCTTCTCCTGCCGGTCTTTTAAATGTCTCATCAAATCCCTCTACTTCCAGGAAAACCTGTCTGCGGACAGAAAAATTTGCAGTCACACCCCATTCCACTTTCGGAAGAAACCTGGGCAGATAGAAACAGGTTAAAAAAGGTGTTGCTTCAATCGCCTTCCAAAACCAGGTGTCTTCCCCTACGAACTCTAATGGGCCTGCAACTGCAGCAATTTTTTCATCTGTATATTTTTCCGCATATCTTTCTATGATATGTTCTGTACAAATACAGTCCGAATCCAGAAACAGTACAACATCATTCTTAGCCTGCAAAACTCCGTAATTTCTTTTTGCAGAAACACTGTTCTCATAAAAAATGTATTTACAGTCATGCTCCCTGCATACGGCCTGAACTGCTTCGCTTTCTTCCGGAATGCTGTCGTCAACGATCAGTACTTCACAGTCTCCGGAATAGTTTTTCCTTGCGACATCTATACTCTCTATCAGCTCCGTCAGTAACCGGACTCTGCTTTTTGTCGCCACAACAATACTGAAACTTATACGATCCATCTTCTTCTATATCCTTTCACTACTACACAATAAAACGGTAAAAGATCATGGCAATGATAAGAATAAAAATCGAGTCATAATAAAGCCATATTTTCTTTACGCTGTTCTGATAATCTGATTTTATATGATATATTCCAAAATACTGCCCTTTGAAAGCAAGAGAAAAATCCAGATGCCTGATGGAATTTACCATTCTCCAAAATCTGTATTTCCCCTGCTGGAACATGGCAATTGTCCAGAAAAAAATATTTGCCTTCCCATTGCAGGACACATAATGTCTATACATCATAAAATATAAAAGCAGATACCACGCCAGCAGGAACAGGATCGGCACACAGGATCCTTTGATAAGCGCCATGATTCCCAGTACGCCTGTCACAAGCGCTGCCACATCGCCTGTCATCGGCAGCCTCCTGTGAACCAGTTCCGGATATCGTTTCAAAATATGATATTCCATCGTCCCCCAGCGTTTTGCTCTGTCATTTACCGCTTTGCGTGTATTCCATGTTTCCCTTGAATGATAAGTGACCGCCCCGGGCGTTGTTTTGATCAGATTACCGGCTTTTGTATAACGGTAAGTCATATCAAGATCGTCTCCGCCAAGCTTGAATGGAAAATTCTCTTCAAATTTTCCTATCTTAATTAATTCATCCCTGCGGAAAGCAACATTATTTCCGATCGTCCATGACACAAACGGCATAAACTTTGCAAAACCGAAAGAATCCAGAAAGGAGGTATGTTCTATTACATGCCACCAGAATTTCTTTTTTCCGACAAACTCCGTCAGTCCGAAAGAACCTGTAATCTTCGGATTCGATTCACCTTCCTTCAGTGTAGCCGCGTGGCTTTTCAAAAGCCCCGGCCCTACCGTAACATCGGAATCGATAAACAATATGTACTCATACCCGGCCAGGTCAATTCCTTTGTTTCTTTTCTTTCGGACACTGTCATCCCCTTCTATATACTGTGCATCATATTTTTCACACGATGCCATAATGGCCGCCTTTTCTTCTCCTTTACTGCTGTCTACTATGAGTACTTCTGTCTCTCCCAGATCATAATTTTTTCGTTCTTCATACAGCGATTCCAATAAGGCATCCACTAATTTTGACCTGTTCCATGTTGGAACGACAATCGAAAAGTCCATAAACTATTTTTCTCCCCTCTTTTCAGCCAGCCATTGCTTTATTTCCGCATAAGGAATATCTAATCTCCTTAAATATTCGACTGAACTGTGATCTAATGAGAAAACAAACATGATCGCCAGAAAGGTGGTCCATTTCATCTCACTTTTTCCACTCTCGATATTGGTAACCGTCTGCCGGCTTACCCCGATAATATCTCCCAGATCCTTTTGCGTTAAATTGTTTATTTTTCTCAATACAGGCAATTCCTTGCTTAATATTTCTGTACATCTCTTTAGCAGTTCTTCTTTTTTATGCATAGAATTTCCTTTCCTTTTTCCTGATGCAGGTTACAAATGAGGCATCCTGACCGGAGCACAGTTAAGATGCCTGCGTTGTCAGTTCTATTAATTATCATATATGATAATATCGATTTTTTCAACATTTCGATAATTTTTTTATCATTTTTCCCGTTACATTTTGCTATTTTGAAAAATTTTTTATCATTATACTATTCAGACACAGACGCGCGCCCATACTCTGAAGTTATGGATTTCCCCTTATTTAAGTTCATCCTTCCCGGCAACACTCCGCCTGATCTGCATCAACAGAAGTACCATACTGATCCCCAGCAGGATGTGTCCGATTCCTGCAATACCGGAAATTGCCGCGTCCATACCTGCGGAAAGCGAAGTCCCCAGTACCTGAACTATCCCTCGCACAACAAACATAACAACAGTCAGATTCAACCCGATATGATAGACATCCAATACTCGTCCGGTCTTTGGTCCGGTAAAGGAAAAACTCTTTTCCAGAAGAACCAGCAAAAGGAAGAATACCATGCCGAGAAGGAAATAATGGGTATGTACCACTGCAAGCGTCGTTTTAGCAGTAAATCCGTTTATCTTGGTAAACTCCCGATAAAACACTCCTCCAACCATTGCCAAAACAGCATACAACAAAGCCATGTTCATGTAACGTTTCATACTTATCTCTCCTTATTTCATTTCTTTTTCAGAAAATCCCTCTTTCAGCCAAAGGCAAAAAGAGGGATTCAATTTGATCCGATATTTATTCAAATATTTTCTAGTAGAGCTTCGCTCCTGCCGGGATCCTGTCATCCACCATCAGAAGATTCAGTCCTTCATGGCCGTCCTCCTCATGTACAGCTGAGATCAGCATACCCTCAGAGTCAATTCCCATCATCTTTCTCGGCGGCAGGTTTACGATAGCAATCGCTGTTTTTCCAACCAGTTCTTCCGGCTCGTAATACTCGTGAATACCGCTTAAGATCACGCGGTCCTTGCGAACGCCGTCATCCAGAGTAAATTTCAAAAGCTTTTTGCTCTTGGGCACAGCCTCACATGCCAGGATCTTCACAGCACGGTAATCGGATTTTGCAAATGTCTCAAAATCTACCATCTCTTCAAAGAGGGGCTCGATCTTCACGTTGGAAAAGTCGATCTTCGCTGCCGGTTTTTCTGCCTTTGCAGCTGCCGGCGCCGCCTGACTTTCATTGTTCGCAGCATTCTTTGCCGCTCCCTGTGACTTCATTGTGGGGAATATATTCCTGCTTTCTTCGTCTCGTTTCATCCAATGTCATGGCGTAATAATATCAAAGAAAATTCACTTCGTAAACCTATTTTTAGTTTCGTCCTGCTTCATCTTCATGTTTTAGAATGTGTTAAAAATTGAGATAAATGTGTTATGACGGCCTAATAAGAAAAACCGCCCCATGCCGGAACGGTTCTCTTTATCAGGCTTATGAAATTTTCATTATGCTCTCTGCCTTTTTGATTTCTTCTTTCTTGAAATCCTCCTTTGCGTCAACGTAAATATCCATTGTCGTTGAAATATCACTGTGTCCTAATATCTCCTGCACAGCCTTGATATTAACGCCGCTCTCGACCATTCGCGTGGCAAATGTATGCCGGAGTGTATGACAAGAAAACCGTGGGAGCAATACCGGATTTTTCTGGCCACTCGCAAGCTGTTCATCGTTGCAATCTCGAATAATTCTCCGCTCTGATACTCCCCACTTTTCTGCTGTCTCCCGTATGGAAAGATACCCTTTCAATCCTTTGCTTTTCAACTTTATATATCGCTTCAGTTATATGAATCTTCAGCTTTTCCTCTGCTTTGATATACGATTGATTTCGGTTTGCAGATTCCTTAAAAAAATGCCTGCATGTGCACCATCCATCTGTGTATGATGAAACTGAAAAGACAGCGTCAAATAGTAACGAAACCATTTCTTTTTATATCTGCCCCAAATAATAAACGGATTATTGAAAATACCACTGTTCATACCAACAGCGCCATCAATTTCTGTGTCTATAATCGCCGAGGTTCCAATTACCATACTGTCTTCAGATAAGTCTCTGTCCTGACAGTTTTTGGCAGCCCAAGAAGTGTATTTCAGATATTGCTTATTAAATTTACTAAGGTCTGCATCATATAAAACATCACAAGAATTTACTTCCCCATCTTTATTTTTCACAATGGTATTTACCGCTATCCTGTCATATTGGATAAGTTTATCCCCCACCGGAAGTGTGTAAAATTCTTTTACATCCACTGCGGCTCCACCTATGCAATAGTCTAGCAGCATATTAAATTTCAGATTTCTTTCCCTGCTGACCTTCACCAAATTTGTAACATCAAAAGTTTTAAAAAAAGTTACCATTGGATTTGGCGCTTTCATCCAAAGTTCATACGCCGCAGCACGTTTAGTGTCCTTGGGATTTATTTCTTTCGGCATACTAACCTCCATAAATACAAGTGATGTCTCAATTATAGCAAGTCCAATCTTTTAATACAATCTCTTATCATATGTCAATCCCGTTTTTAGTTTGCATTGCTGCCCAGACATTTTTGCAAATGATAAACATAACCCTATTTTCATTTACATTTTAATTAGCATAGACTAAAATAATAGTTGTATCTTGTAAAATTTGTTATAGGAGGGATTGTGTGTTTTTCTGGTATAAAAAACGAGATTTTTCAGGACAATCTGCTTCATCACGGATTATCCGTCATTTCGTTTTCGGTGTGCTGCTTTTGGTTATTGTAGGAGGCATTATCTTCTTTTTTGCAAACAAAAGCCAGATTATCGGAATAGAAGAACTGAAAGAGCTTTCTGTGGAAGAAGGAAGCAAGTATTACACCAATGGCGATTATGGAGCAACAATAACAATTGACGGAATAACCGCTTCCGTTTTTGAGTGTGAATCAATCACAGAAGCCTCAAAGCTTTTTGAACAGTACTGTGCAGAATACCCGGAAGATGATGCAGACACGACACAGAACATTGATTTTGGCGATATGTATTGCAAATATTCTGCTTCTGGAAGTGACGGAGTGCTGATTGCAGTGCGAATGAATGAACGTGTGGCAGCCGTAACAACAGATGATATTTCCAAAGAAGAGGAAGCAAAAACAATATTTGAAAAAATCGTAAAATAAAAACCGATATAAGCATTATATTGTAGTAGAAAGGAGAAATGAGAGTTTTATGAGGGAAAGGAAATGGAAAAAGCAGCTTCTAGCCTCTGTCCTGGCAATATCGCTGGCTTTGCCGTCTTCTGTACTTGCATCTGAAGTTCAAGAAAACGGAACAGTCATTGATACAGAAGGCCCGTCTTATGAAGGAACCGTCATCATGGCAGAAAATATGGGCATGCCGATTGGTTCAGATGAAGAACTGGAAGCAACACAAAATGTAGGACTTGATTCTATGGGAGGACCTCTTGGCAGAGAGAAGATGGATTCTGCCGAATGGGACACCGAAGAAGGTCAAAAAGTCAGATGCGGTGTTCCGTTTATGCAGCATGAGGAACTTCCTTCGTTGGCGGCTCTTCCATCAGTGCAAAATGCGTCCGGAAAAGAGAAGGTATATGAACTCGGTGAAAGAAAAACCATTTATTCTGAATATGCCTTAAGTGGGGAAAAAGAAATTGAAGTTGAACTGGCTGCTGCCGGGGACACATGTACAATCTGGCGAAGTGTAAATGAGAGAGAACTGTTGCCGGATGAACAGGCACAAGCTTATGCAGATATACTCGATGATCAGCTTTATGATGTAATGAAAGAAACATTTGGGGACTGGAGCGCTGCCGATGTGGACCAGGACGGAAAAACAGCATTTGTCTTTTATTCCATTCCCTATGCCGGCTTTTTTGAAACGACAGATTTATACACAAAGGAAGAAACGGAATATGCATCAGGAAATCATATGGACATGCTCCATATGGATATTTCCACCACGGACCAAGACGTAACTTTAGGTGTGCTGGTACACGAACTGCAGCACCTTATTAACTGGGCACAAGCAGGCGAGGATTTCGATATCTGGCTCAATGAAGTATTTTCTCAAAGTGCAATTGCAGTAACCGGACTATCCAATTCAGATACTGTTTATGAAACTGAATGGACAACAGCATGGATTGAAAAAAATGGCTATTCCTTTCCGTTTATTTATGAAGGTTATTATGTTCCTTCCGGAGATACACTGGGAATGCCATATGGCAGCTGGTATCTGTTTGGCCGTTATCTTTCCCATCAGACAGAAGAACTGGCCGGAGGCGGAGATTCTATTTTCAAGACAATTCTGGAACAATGGATGACATTGTCTGAAGGAGAATCCTCTCTTGATGCAATTGAAAAGGCTCTCCAGGTGGTGGGATATCTGGGGGACGGAAAAGCGGCAGCAACTATAGAGGACGTAATTACCAACTATAATATTGCTCTCTATCTTAGAGAAAGCTCAGGCATCTACGCATTAGGTAATAATCCGGAAAATCCAAATGAAGTAGACAAAGTTGAGATTGCGCCCATCTATGCCGTAGATACTGCTCCGGAGAGTATCCCCGGAGGCGGAGCTGCCTGCTGGGTATATAACAGGAACACAGGAGTTCCTGTTACGCCTTCCGGCTTTGGAAATGATATGAAATATGCCGGAATCGACAAAACGTTTCTGGAGGGAGTATTTACAGATCCATTGCCCTCTCTTCTTACATTCGGACAGGAAATCAGCCTGTATACCATGGATACGGATGCAAAGATATACTATACCACAGATGGATCCAATCCTCTAACTGACGGAACAGAATACACAGAACCGGTTCCGGTACAAGGTCCGATGGTTCTTTCCGCATGTTCGATCAACAATGAAGGCGATTATTCCCTGACTTCATCTTGGGAGATCAATAATGTAAAGGTCCCCTCTGTGAAAGCGGATGTTGCTTCTGGAATTGTAGAACCAGGGACCCAAATTACTCTCTCCTGTGATGCAGATAGAGCTGCCATCATATATACAACGGATGGAAGCTCTCCTTCCGCCGAAAATGGAGAAGTGTATGAAAAGCCTCTTGAAATCGAACATACAACAACCATCAAAGCGGCGGCATATTTCCCAGACCGGGAAGACCTGCTGATCAGTAATGTGAAAACATTTGTATATGAAACATCTGATTTGTCCGGTGACCGTTACGAACCCAATGATACACTGAAAGATGCTGTATCTCTTAGCTTTCCAGGAAAAATCAGCGGTACACTGCACCAGCGGGAAGATGTGGATTATTATTCCTTTACTCTGGATAATGGAGCCGCACTGAGTCTGACTTTGACTCCTCCCTCCGGAATGGATTATTCGCTGACGCTTCTGGATGAACAAGGGCAAATGCTAAAAACATCTGCACTAGAAGGAAAAAGCCAGAGTATCCGGTACGAAGCAAAAAGCGGCAGATATTTTGTAAAAATAGAAAGCATCGGAAAGCAGGATGCTTCATCTAATCCCTATGAACTTAGCCTTATGAAAGAAATGGACAGTGAAGCAATAAATTCTCTGGATTTCTCTGAGAAAAACATGCTGACCGCCCTAACAGATAAAAGCAGCGGCTATGCCTATGATCTGGGACTAAACGGAGGCGGACATTTCTTGATGTCAATGACCTATTTTGCGAACTGGGGAGGCCCCGTATCAGAGTCAGATGATCCTTATCCAGCTGCTGGATCAGAATTCGCCCCGGATACAGATTATTCTTATAAAAATCTGTCAAACAAAGCACAATATCATGTTACAAACGCACTTTATATGCCTGACGGTTTCAGCGAAGAAAATATCAGTCATATAAAAAATGCAATCTATAATTATGGAGCTGTAGACGTTTATATACTCAGTGCACAATCCTATATGACGTCGGACCAGAAAAATGTTTACGTAGGTGATTATAAATATGCCACTCCCTATGACGGGGGACACATTGTTACAATTGTAGGTTGGGATGACAATTACAGCAAAGATAATTTTACCGGGAATGAGGAACTGGCAGAACTTTTTTACGGAGAAGGAAATGTGCAGATATCCAAACCAGAGCATGATGGTGCATTTATCGTTAAAAATTCATGGGGAGAACAAAGCGGGGAAAATGGATATTTTTATATTTCCTATGAAGATTCTTTCCTGTACAATAATAACCCAGCTGTCTTTCTAACGGATGAGGCTGCAGATAATTATAACCACCAGTACTATTATGATATATTGGGAGCAACAGACATGATCTCCGGAGGAAGTAGCTTTACAGTAGAGCAAAAGTTTGAAAATACAACAGATACAGCTGAGCTACTTCGCGCAGTATCATTCCAGATCTTAAGTTCTAATGTCAGGTACGAAGTTAGTATTACCTGCGAAGGATCCGCAAAAAAGGTTCTGGAAGGTGTAAAAAACTATGCGGGATTTTATACGGAACGCTTAAGTGATCCGGTACTTATTCCTGCCGGTAGTGAGTTTTCTGTCAGCATTTATCTGGAAAGCTTAAATGACGGACAGGACCCCGGAATAGGAATTAGCTGTGATATAAGCGGAACCACAAGTGGACTTCTGCCGATAGAGGGAGTTTCATTCCTGGAAGCAAACGGAGAACGGACCGATATCGGCGCACAGGCTTGCTTCCCATGTGTACGTGCATATACCTGTAATGTAGACATGGATGATTATGAGACAACAGCACCGGAACTTAGCACAGATAAATCGAACCTTGTCCCGGAAACGTCACTTCCTGAAACAATTTCTGTGGGAGGCGTGGAAATCCAGAATAGCGACGCCGGACTAAATGTTACTATTGATGCAGCGAATGGTGCTTTGGCACCTTCTGTTGAGGAGTTACCAGAATGTTTTGATCTAAGGGAAACGGGAACTCTGACGCCAGTCCGGAATCAGGGCAGCATCGGAAGCTGCTGGACATTTGCAGCAATGGCAAGCGCTGAAAATACGTTGGCCAGAAGCGGAGGATTTGCAGAGGATTATCCGACGTCTCTAAGTCTGGACTGTTATGAACAACAAGTGCTTCTTACAAAGGATAACCCGGAACAGACGCTTACACTGTCAGCAGAACTTGTAGGTGCCCAAAATCCTGCAAGCGGGAAAATCTACTGGAGCGTCAGCGGCGATGTGGACAGTGTGAGAATGGAACAAAGCGAAAGCTTCAGTGGCAAGCCGGTCCAGGTACTTACTGCTCTGAAACCGGGCATTGTAACTGTCACAGCTCAAAGTGATGCAGATATGACAGTTACTGCACAGTGCACAGTGAATATTACAAAACAGGGCGTAGAAAGTATCACACTGGATCCGGCAGAAATAACGCTGAAAAAAGGAGAAACAACTCAGATCAAGGCTTCTACCGCACCGGAAAACGCAATGGATGATGAGATCCTCTGGACAAGCAGCAAACCGGAAATTGCAAGTGTGGATGAAAACGGAACTGTGACCGCAATTTCCGGAGGAACAGCCGTGATCACTGCAAAAGCAGGAACAGCAGAAGCAACTTCCGTAATCACAGTTGAAGGAAATAAAGCAGTGAATCCGGGGGCGGATAAAGGACAGAATACAGGAAACATCCTCAAAAGCAATGGGACTATTCATACAGGTGATAGCAGCCACATTCTTCCGGTTCTGCTGGTACTGCTGATCAGCGCCGGCACAGCGGCAGGATGCCTGATCTGGAGAAAGAAGAGACAACATTAGTTTTTAATAAACTGTTATTGACATGCCATCCTTTCGATGGTACATATAAAATAAAAACTCCCTTTGAGAAAGATGATTCCTCTCTCAAAGGGAATTTTTAAACTGAAATTTTACAAAGAAAATAATTGTGCCATTAAATAAACCACAACAAATGCAATTACCCCACTTCCTATCATATAAATAACCGTTTGATACGGGCGTTTTCCAATTTCTCGCTGTTGTTCAATTTCATCTAATTGCCTCCCCTCGGTAAAAGCGACTATTTCTTTATAAGTTGAAATATTATTATCTTTTTTTATTTTGTCAGCCTTAAACGCATAATATACTGTAATACCATATAAAATAGCCCAGGGAATCATCCCATACCAACTCATCATTTTTATAAGCGGAACAAGGGAAATAATAGTCAAAACTAATAATATTCCATATATAGCAGCACATCTATTAAACTTCTTAATTTCTGTTACATTGATTTCTTTTTTCATAATTTCAATATCTCCTTTTACTAATTGGTCAAGAGATATATTAAATATAGAACTAAGTAACAATATACTATGAATATCCGGATAATTTTTCCCTGTTTCCCAATTTGAAATGGTTTGCCTGCTTACATAAACTTTTTCAGCTAGCTCTTCTTGAGAAATTTTCATATTATTACGATACTTCTTTATTTGAATGCCAATCTCCAATTTTATTCCTCCTTTGCTTGTTGATTTAATCTCTTGAACAATTAAAATCCTATCATTCAACAAACTTTTCATCTATCAAAAGCGTTTGACATTTGAAAAATATTCTTGTCATATTCGTTTGACATACCTATAAATTTAAATTTTCAATTCACTTTCATCTAAAAATGGGCAATCCCATTCAGGACTGCCCATTCATTCTGCTTATTATGCCATTTTTTCACTCTGCACCGTTTCAAGCGTCAAATCATGTAAAACGGTACGTCCTTACTTAAATCTTAATACAACTTCGCTCCTGCCGGGATCCTGTCATCCACCATCAGAAGATTCAGTCCTTCATGGCCGTCCTCCTCATGTACAGCTGAGATCAGCATACCCTCAGAGTCAATTCCCATCATCTTTCTCGGCGGCAGGTTTACGATAGCAATCGCTGTTTTTCCAACCAGTTCTTCCGGCTCGTAATACTCGTGAATACCGCTTAAGATCACGCGGTCCTTGCGAACGCCGTCATCCAGAGTAAATTTCAAAAGCTTTTTGCTCTTGGGCACAGCCTCACATGCCAGGATCTTCACAGCACGGTAATCGGATTTTGCAAATGTCTCAAAATCTACCATCTCTTCAAAGAGGGGCTCGATCTTCACGTTGGAAAAGTCGATCTTCGCTGCCGGTTTTTCTGCCTTTGCAGCTGCCGGCGCCGCCTGACTTTCATTGTTCGCAGCATTCTTTGCCGCTCCCTGTGACTTCATTGTGGGGAACAGCAGCACGTCACGGATTGCCGCAGAATCTGTCAGAAGCATACACATTCTGTCAATGCCGAATCCGATTCCTCCTGTCGGCGGCATACCGATCTCCAGAGCATTAAGGAAGTCCTCATCTGTCGTATTTGCCTCCTCATCACCCATAGCAAGCAGTTCTTCCTGTGCTTTGAACCGTTCTTTCTGATCGATAGGATCGTTCAGCTCGGAGTAAGCGTTCGCCATTTCCCAGCCGTTCATAAAGAACTCAAACCGCTCTACGTATTCCGGATTTTCCGGTTTTTTCTTTGTAAGCGGAGAAATCTCGATCGGATGATCTGTAACAAAAGTAGGCTGGATCAGATGTTCCTCTGCAAACTCTTCAAAGAAGAGGCTTAAGATATCGCCCTTCTTGTGATGGGCTTCGTATTCTACGTGATGCTCGTCCGCAAGTTTCTTGGCATCCTCAGTTGTCTCTACCTCGTTCCAGTCCACACCGGCATATTTCTTCACTGCATCTACCATAGTGATACGCTCAAACGGTTTTCCAAGATCCATTTCCACGCCGTTGTATACAATCTTGGTGGTTCCCAGAACTTCCTGCGCTACATGGCGGTAAAGATTCTCTGTCAGATCCATCATTCCGTTGTAATCTGTATATGCCTGATACAGCTCCATCAGAGTAAATTCCGGGTTGTGCCTTGTATCCAGACCTTCATTTCTGAATACACGCCCGATCTCATACACTCTTTCCAGCCCGCCGACGATCAGACGTTTCAGATACAGCTCCAGAGAAATACGGAGTTTAAAGTCCTCTCCCAGAGCATTAAAATGTGTCTCAAAGGGTCTTGCTGCAGCTCCTCCGGCATTGCTTACAAGCATAGGGGTCTCTACCTCAAGGAATCCCTGTCCGTCCAGGTATCTCCGGATGGAACTGATAATATGAGAACGTTTGATAAATGTATCCCGTACTTCCGGATTCATAATGAGATCCACATATCTCTGACGATAACGCATATCTGTGTTTGTCAGTCCGTGGAATTTCTCCGGAAGGATCTGCAGGCTCTTAGACAGAAGCTTTACTGCAGAGGCATGAATGGAAATCTCTCCTGTCTTTGTCTTAAAGACTTCTCCTTCCACACCTACAATATCGCCGATATCCAGCTTCTTGAAATCTTTGTATTCTTCTTCTCCTATGCCATCTCTTGCAACATAGCACTGGATATTTCCGCTCTGATCAAGAACATTACAGAAGGATGCCTTTCCCATCACACGTTTCTGCATCACACGGCCTGCAACCGTCACGTGCTTTCCTTCCATCTCCTCATAATGATCCTTAATATCAGATGTATGGCATGTCACATCATAACGCATAACCTGATAGGGGTCTTTTCCGTTTGCCTGAAGCTCCGCCAGCTTCTCGCGGCGTACCTTTCTAAGCTGGTTTAAATCTGGTTCCTGGGCATTCTTCTGCTGATTAGACACTGATCTTCACTCCTCTTCTCTTTTATCCTTATTATCAGATACCGCCCTGTTTTAGAGGGAACGGTCGATCTTCAAAACTTTGTACTCCAGTTCTCCTGCCTGCGTCTCTACTTTTACGCTGTCTCCGACTTCATGTCCAAGAAGGGCTCTTCCTACCGGTGACTCATTGGAAATTTTTCCCTGCAGGCTGTTGGCCTCTGTAGATCCGACAATCTTAAATTCTATCTCTTCTTCAAATTCTTCGTCATACACGGTAACGATGCATCCAATGCTGATCTTATCAAGATTGACTTCATCCTCCACAACAACTTCCGCATTCTTCAGAATCTTCTCCAACTCTTCGATCCGTGCTTCGATGTCGCGCTGTTCATCTTTTGCTGCATCGTACTCTGCATTTTCTGAAAGGTCTCCCTGTTCTCTTGCTTCTTTAATTTTATCAGCAACTTCTTTACGCTTTACGACTTTCAGATTTTCCAGCTCTTCTTCCAGCTTCTTCAGACCGGTGTAGGTAAGAATTCTCTTCTTTTCTTCCATGACTATCCTCTCCTCTTTCTTGCTTTATTTCTGTATATCTGTCAGGGTCTTTCCCTTATATAAATCTACTTTCGCAATTTCAATATTATACATAACAGACTTTATAATGTCAATAGATTTTCGCCTCCAGAAGTGCCTTTAATTCTTCATAACTTTCCACCTGATTGATGGCGTCCCGAAGCCTGGCAGAACCCGTCATCCCTTTGGTATACCAGGCCACATGACTGCGCATCTGACGGATTCCCTGATACTCTCCTTTATATTTGATCTGAAGCGCCGCATGCCGGAGCATCATATCCCTGATCTCTGTATTGGAAGGTCTGGGCAGAATGTCTCCTGTCTCATCGTAGTGCTTCAATTCCCGGAAGATCCATGGATTCCCCTGTGCTCCCCGGGCAATCATCACCCCGTCGCACCCGGTCTGTTTCATCATGTCCATTGCTTTTTTTACAGAAGTCACATCTCCATTACCGATAACAGGGATGCCAACCGCTTCTTTGACCTGCCGGATAATATCCCAGTCCGCTTCCCCGGAATAATACTGCTCTCTCGTCCTTCCGTGAACCGCCACTGCCGCCCCGCCGGCTTCCTCAATAATCTTTGCGATTTCCACAGCATTTATACTGGAATCGTCAAAGCCTTTACGGATTTTTACCGTCACAGGTTTCTGAATTGCTTTGACCGTTTTGGATACGATCTCATAGACCAGATCCGGCTGCTTCATCAAAGCAGACCCTTCTCCATTTTTCACTACTTTAGGAACCGGACACCCCATATTGATGTCTAAAATCTGAAAAGGAAGTTCTTCTATCTTTTTGGCCTGCTCGCTGATGACATCAGGATCCGAGCCAAACAACTGGAGGGATACCGGATACTCTTCGGGATGGATCTTCAGAAGTTCCCTGGTATTACGATTTTCATACTGAAGCGCTTTTGCGCTTACCATTTCCATACATAAAAGGCCGGCCCCCTGCTCTTTGCAGAGCAAACGGAATGGCAGGTCTGTTACGCCTGCCATCGGTGCCAGCACATACGGGTGCTCGATTGTAAGATTTCCTATTTTCATCTGTCAGATGTCCTTTCCGTTTCCTGCTCCTTCTTCTTTCCCCGGAAACGATTCCTTTCATATATAAGGCGCAGACCTTCCAGCGTCAGGATCGGATCATAGATATCAATACTTTCCGTTGCTGCCGCAAGGATATTTCCAAGTCCTCCTGTTGCCACTACTTTTGCATCCAGATATCCGGATTCCTTTTTCATCCGGTCAATAATATATTCTGTCTGACCGATATAGCCGTACACCAGTCCGGCCTGCATACTGGACACTGTCTCTCTGGCCAGAATAGTATCCGGTTTCCGTATTTCAATCTCCGGAAGCATGGCTGCATCTCCCCACAGCGCTCTTGCTGATGTGCGGATCCCCGGCGCAATGACTCCCACTGCAAATGTACCGTCCGGCTCTACCAGATCATAAGTAGTCGCTGTACCAAAATCAATGACAATAACCGGCCCTCCATACAGATAATAAGCCGCCACTGCATCCACGATCTTATCCGGTCCTGTCTGACGCGGATTTTCTGTTGCCACCCGGATTCCGGTCTTGATCCCTGCAGAGACGATGATCGGCTTCCGGTTAAAATATTTAATAATGCAGCTGCCCAGAGAATGCATAATGTCCGGCACGACAGACGCAATGATAATGTCGTCTACTTCTTCCGGATTTTCTCCCTGGTTCCGGATCATTTCCCGGATCGCTATTCCATATTCATCTGAAGTTCTCGGCTGTTTTGTTGTCATTCGGAATTTTGCCAGAAGCTCGCTCTCCCGATACAGCCCCATTGTAATATTTGTGTTGCCTACATCCATTACAAGCAGCATTCGTCAGTCCCCCTTTTTCTGTTCTTCCTGTCCCAGGAAAAATACCTGATAGTACAGCTGAAGAGCCTCCAGAAGTTCTTCTTTTTCCCTTTGCAGCTGCTTGATCTTAAGCTGGCTTCCGATCTCATCAAACATGGCGTCTCCTTCTACAGAAGACACCTCGAAACACAGCGTTCCATCTTCCTCATAAGCCAGTGTCAGGATTCCTCCCACATCATGTACATAGAGCACACACATGATCTTCAGCTCATCCTTTACATGATCCGGAAGCTGTTCAAAGTCCGGATTGAGATAATATTTTTCCTCATATGAATTTGCTCCGCAGAGCACGATTTTATCCTTATACATATCCATATATTCCTCGTACAGAGACTTCCCCGGAAAACACAGTCTCGCGTCTGCCGTCCTCCCGCTCCACAAGAAGCTCTCCTTTTTCATTGATCCCCAAAGCAAATGCCGTATACTCTCCCTTTGGATCGAGCACGCGCACTTCTCTTTCCTTATTTAAAAGAAGCCCGTTGTAGCGCTCTTTAAGCCCTGCAAGACTCCCATCCTTCAGAAAGATCTCATAATTCTTTTCAAATTTTTCCATCACCTGTGCAACAAGCTTAGCCCGGATCCACTCTTTGCCGGATTCCAGTTTCAGGGAAGTAGCCCTCCCTGCTAATTCTTCCGGAAACTCATCATGGTTCACATTAATCCCCACTCCGATCACCACATAACTGATCTGTTCTTCTTCCAGACTCATTTCCGTCAAAATGCCGCATATTTTTTTCTTATTTATCACAAGATCATTGGGCCATTTGATCCCGGCATCAAGTCCGGTCTCTTCCTTCACCGCCTCTACGACGCTAAGAGCCATGACCAATGTCAACATGGGCGCCTGCATCGGTGAAATCTGCGGTTTTAAAAGGATACTCATGTAGATATCCTTTCCGGGCGCCGACTCCCATCCTCTGCCGCGCCGCCCTTTCCCTGCACTCTGTGCATCCGCCGCCGCTAAAGTGCCGTGGGGCGCCCCTTCTTCTCCCAGGGCCTTTGCCCGTGTATTGGTAGAATCTGTTTCTTCATAATAAAAGACATTCCGCCCTGCCCATTTTGTCTCGATCCGGCTCTCAATTTCAGCTTTTGACATCACATCGGGACTTCCGGTCAGGTGATAACCTCTCCTGCGGACTGCCTCTATTTCATACCCTTCTTCTTTTAGCTGTTCTATTACTTTCCAGACAGCAGTTCTGGACACATGAAACCTGTCACAGATCTGCTGCCCTGATACATATCCATCTGCTGCCCGAAGCATGGATAAAATTTCTGTTTTCATTTCGTGATTATTCTCCAAGCGTTGCAACCATTATGGCCTTGATAGTGTGCAGACGATTCTCCGCCTCGTCAAACACAACTGATTTCTCGCTTTCAAATACGTCCTCTGTTACTTCTTTTCCTTTATTTGCAGGCAGACAGTGTGAGAACAGTGTGGTATCCTTGCCGGTGCGCTTCATCAGCTCTGCATTTACCTGATACGGAAGGGCAAGCTTTGTTCTCTCCTGTTCTTTCTTCTCCTCGCCCATGGAGAACCATACGTCCGTATAGAGCATATCCGCTCCTTCTACCACATCCAGTTCATCCGATACTTCCACTACAGAACCTGCCTCTTTTGCATAACCTCTGCATTCCTCTACAAGATCTGCATCCGGCCACAGACGTTTTGGAGCTGCAATAGCAATATTCACTCCAACCTTACTGCATCCCATCAGAAGGCTGTTTGCCACGTTGTTGCGTCCGTCTCCCAGATAAACAATTTTCAGTCCCTTAATATGTCCGAAATTTTCCTTCAGTGTAAGCAGCGTTGCCAGACACTGTGTGGGATGCCACTGATCTGTCAGACCGTTCCATACCGGAACGCCGCTGTACTGTGCAAGAGCTTCTACAAATTCGTGGTCAAATCCTCTGTATTCAATTCCGTCAAACATACGTCCCAGAACACGCGCCGTATCTTCAATACTCTCCTTTTCGCCGAGCTGCAGTTCGGACCCTGCCAGATATGTTGCAGTTGCACCCTCGTCCTGCGCCCCGATAGTAAAAGCACATCTCGTTCTTGTAGAAGGTTTTTCAAAGATCAGGGCAATATTCTTTCCCTGCAGGCTGTGTCCTTTGATTCCTCTTTTTCGTTTTTCTTTCAGCTCCTCTGCAAGATCTACCAGGTATAAAATCTCCTCTGCAGTAAAGTCTCTTAACTTCAAAAAACTACGTCCTTTTAAATTCATATCACTCGTTCCTCTCTTCTTTTGGTCTTGTCGGCACACGGCTGTATCCGGACCGCCTGATTTCTTTCCATAATACCACTGTTTCCGCGTTTCTTCAATATTATTTCCTTCTTCGCTGTCTCCCCGCCTCAAACATCAGGATTGTAGCGGCAATGGCTGCATTCAGCGATTCCACTTCCCCTTCCATGGGGATGCGGATATAGGTGTCTGCCATCCGGGCCGTTTCTTCCTTAAGTCCATTTCCTTCATTCCCGATCAGGAAGGCGCTGCCGCCTGTATAATCTTCCTCGTCATAATCTGCCGTCCCTTTCAGATGGGCCGCATAAATCCGGATCCCGGCTTCTTTCATCTTGTGAAGAAATCTTTCCATGTCATCCTCACGCCTGCAGGGAACCCGGTATACGGATCCCATTGTAGATCGGACAGTCTTGGGATTATAAAGATCCACACAATCGCTGCTCATAACAACTCCTGTCACGCCGGCTCCCTCGCCGGTTCGAAGGATGGTACCCAGATTTCCCGGGTCCTGCAGATTATCCAGCACCATAAGAAGAGGCGGCTTTCCGCCTGCCTGCAGATCAAACATCTCCTCTGCAGACGGCTCCTTTCTTCGTGCCATCACACACAGGACGCCCTGGGGCGTCTTTGTATCTGAAACGTGGGAAAATACATGATCCGCAAGAATTTCTGCCTGAATGCGGGCCTCCTGCTCCTTCCGGCAGATCAGTTCTTTTTCTTTCTTTGCAAAGCTTTCCGAGACATACAGTTCTCTTAACATTTCCGGCGGCGCTTCCCGAAACATCCTAAGGCCTTCTGTCAGAAACACCTGCTCTTCCTCTCTCATCCTCCGTTTTTTCTGAAGTCCCGCAAGTCTTTTTATTCTGGGATTGGCTGTACTTGTAATCATACTTTTCTCACTCTTTCCTGAATCGTTGCAGATCCTGATTTCTTCCGATCAGGATCAATATTCCGTCATCCTGCAGGGGCCGGAAAGGATCAGGATTCACCTCTACCTCTTCTCCCCGCATGATGCCCACTACATTGATGCCGTACTTTTTTCGTATATCCAATTCCTCCAGTGTCCTGCCGACCCATTTGCGGGGCACTTCCACTTCTACCATGCTGTAATCCGCCGACAGAGTGATCCAATCCGCAAAATCCGCAGACACGAGATTTTTGGCTACCCGGGAACCCATTTCCCACTCCGGATGCACCACCGCATCCGCGCCGATCTTTCTTAAGATGGCGGCATGATGTTCGTGCTGCGCCTTTGCCAGCACATAGGGAACTCCCTCCTCTTTTGCCAGAAGCGTCGCCATGATATTGGCTTCCATATTCTCTGAGATCGCCACAATAAGGCCATCCAGATTTCTGGCACCCAGTGATTTCATCAAAGATGGTTCACCGATATCTGCCCGCATGGCATAGGAGACATGATCGGAAATCTCCTGCACCTTTTCCATATCCTCATCTACAGCGATTACCTCACAGCCCAGCTGCTGCAAAGAAAGCGCCACACTCACTCCAAAATTTCCAAGACCTAAGACTGCATACTGCTTCTTCATACTGATCTCCTCGCCTGTTCTATCTTTTTTCTTCTCTCCTGCTGTTTCCTAACCTACCATAACTCTCTGTGTGGGCAGTTCCCGCTCCAGTCCTTTTTGTTTTGCCCGCCCGCCAAACAAAAGCGCCAGCGTCATCGGTCCGATCCGGCCAATATACATCAGGATCATAATAACTGCCTGACTGCCCCTTGCAAGATCCGGCGTCAGGTCAGCGGTCAGTCCCACGGTTCCGATTGCCGAGCAGGTCTCATAGAGAACCCGGATAAAGGATACATCCTTCTCAATTCCTGCCACAATAGCTGTCCCGGTAAACAACGCGATCACTGCCAGTGTAATGACAGCCGATCCCATACGAATGTTCCGTTCTGCCACTTTTCTGCCAAAACACTCTGCGTCGTCTCTTCCTTTCACCACAGCCATACAGCAGATCACAATGAGACCGATGGTTGTTGTTTTGATACCTCCGGCTGTTCCGCCGGGAGATCCGCCGATAAACATCAGCACACAGCTCACCATCTGGGATTCCGTTGTCAGAGCTGCCTGCGGAATGGTTGCAAACCCTGCTGTTCTTGTAGTAACAGACTGGAAAAAGGATGCCATAATCTTACTTCCAATCGGAAGATTTCCCAAAGTATCCGGATTGCTGTACTCTGCCAGGAAGAAATTCAAAGCCCCGGCGCATATCATTCCGGCTGTTACTGTCAGCACTACCTTAGAATGAAGGGAAAGCCTTGTAAACCACCATCTTCCCGGATTTTCCTTTTTCCACGCTCTTCGGATGCCGGCCAGCAGATCATACCAGACAATGAATCCCAGGCCTCCCAGGATGATCAGCAGCATCGTCGTCACATTTATGAGAGGGTTATTTACGTATTTTACAAAACTGCTGCTTCCCAGGATATCGATCCCGGCGTTACAGAACGCAGAAACCGCATGAAATACAGAGTACCAGATTCCTTTTATTACTCCATATTCCGGAATAAACTGGAAAGCATACAGCAGCGCCCCCACTCCCTCTACAATAAAGGTTCCTTTCAGGATTCTTAAGATAAATTTCACCATGCCGCCCGGCGAATCCATGTTATAGGTCTCCTGGATAACAATCCTTTCTTTTACCGTAATCTTTTTCCGTAAAATAAGAAAAAAGGCTGTCACACATGCGATCACCCCCAGTCCTCCCACCTGGATCAGGATCAGGAGTATCACCTGTCCAAGCAGGGTGAACTGCGCTTCCGGGGTCACTGTTACAAGACCAGTTACGCAGACAGCCGATGTCGATGTAAACAATGCGTCCATAAAAGCAATCGGGCGGGTATTGCAGGCAGGAAGCCATAACAGTACTCCCCCTGCAAGGATCACTCCCAGAAAACCTGCTGCCAGTATCTTCATTGTGTTCCATCTGATATTCTTTTTCATACTATAGCCTCCACATTTTGTGCAAAGGACATGTTTTTTCTACATTCTGAAGCGGTAGCCCACTCCCCATATTGTCTCAATATACTGAGGATTAGCCGTATCCACCTCTATCTTTTCACGGATCTTTTTGATATGCACTGTGACAGTGGCAATATCTCCAATGGATTCCATGTCCCATATTTCGCTGAACAATTCATCCTTAGTATACACATGATTGGGATGACTTGCAAGAAAAGTCAGCAAATCAAATTCCTTGGTCGTAAAGTTCTTCTCCACTCCATTGACCCACACTCTGCGGGCTGTCGTGTCAATCTTAAGCCCACGGATCTCGATGATCTTATTGGCCTCAGCCGCACTTCCGATCAGCCGCTCATAACGGGCAAGATGGGCCTTTACCCTTGCCACAAGTTCACTGGGGCTGAAAGGCTTCGTCATATAATCATCAGCTCCGAGCCCCAGTCCCCGGATCTTATCAATATCATCTTTTTTAGCGGAAACCATAATGATCGGTGTATTTTTCTTGTCCCGCACCTGACGGCATATCTCAAATCCGTCTACGCCAGGCAGCATCAGATCCAGGATCAGCAGATTGTAATCATTTCCAAGAGCCATATTAAGTCCGCTCTCTCCATCGTTTGCCACCTCTACTGTAAATCCGGAAAGTTCCAGATAATCTTTTTCCAGGTCAGCAATCGCCTCTTCATCCTCTACTATCAATATTTTACTCATTGATCGGTACCTCCTGATATTTACGGAGTACAAAATACATCGTCGTTCCTGTTCCTTCCCGGCTGGTCGCCCAGATCTTGCCTCCGTGTTCTTCTATAATTTTCTTTACAATGGACAGACCAATCCCGCTTCCTCCTTTGGAAGAATTTCGGGAAGCATCCGTTCTGTAAAACCGCTCAAATATATTGGTGAGATCTTTTGTCGCGATCCCTCTTCCATTGTCTTCCAGTTCAATTTGCACAAAATCTCCTACATCTTTCACACGCAGATTGATTTTTCCCTTCTGCTTATCCATGTACTTCAGTGAATTGTTGATAATATTGTTGATCACCCTCTTGATCTGCTCCGCATCAGCAATCACTTTCACATCTTCTTCCACATAGTTAAAATAGCCAAACTCTACATTTCTGGACTCCAGCTCAAGAGAAAGCTCCTCGGCACAGTCATTGAAATAATCGTTGACAGAAATGATCTTAAAATTGTAAGGGATCCGGTTTGTATCTATCTTGGAATATAAAGTCAGTTCATTGATCAGAGTATCCATCTCACTGGCTTTATTGTAGATCGTCCGGACATATTTATCCATTTTCTCCGGCGTATCCGCAACTCCGTCTATAATTCCTTCCGCATAGCCTTTAATGGCTGTCACGGGCGTCTTCAGATCATGGGAAATGTTGCTGATCAGCTCTTTGTTTTCATTATCAAAAGAAAGCTTTTCTTCTGCATTGGCTTTCAGCCTCTTTCTCATTTCCTCAAAATCCTGGCACAGCCGCCCCAGCTCGTCATCTGTCTTCCATTTCAGCTCAAAGTCAAGGTTCCCTTCTTTAATACTCTGTGCTGCCTTTCGCACCTTCCTCAAGGGTCCCATGACTGTATGATAGATCCAGAATACAAGAATAAACGCCGTAAAGATCAAAATAAGCGCAACCGCCGCCAGAACATCAACGGCAAAATCCTCCAGCTCCGGAATTGCATTTCCCACATCGGTAACAATAAACGCACTGGCTGTTGCCCCGTCATCAAACTGAAAATCCACCTGCCTTACAAGAGCCTGCGCTGCTCCTCCCAGATAGATCCCGTTCTCGGATGTAGTCTCCGATTCTCCATAACCGGGCAGCTGATCTATTACACTGTCTGCCTCTTCTGTATCAATACCAATGTAAAGAATCGTTCCCTCTCCTCTGACGATCAGATAAGATTTCTTTTTATTCAGCGCCGAATTAAAATCATTGAGATATGTTGCATCGATCAGCTTAGAAGGGTCTTCTCTGACTGTCGCCTGCAGCTCGTGGTAAGAATTTTCTGTCAGTCTGCCCATCACCTGAAGAGGATTCGACAGAGCATCAAAAGTCGTCCCGGAGATTCCATATGTTTTTTCAATTGCACTTAACTGGTACTGACCGATCAGCATAATAAAAAGGCTGGTCAAAAGTACCGGCACCATGATCACTGCCAGAAACGCAATGATCAAACGAGTTTTAAATTTCATACGCACAGACCTCCGTTTTTATTTTAGCACAAAAAGAGCGCTTTCCTTAAAAAGCGCTCATAAATTTTTATAAACTTTTTATAAATACTTTTTCAGATCTTCTGCCCGATCTGTCTTTTCCCAGGGAAGATCCAGGTCTGTGCGCCCAAAATGGCCGTATGCTGCAGTCTGTTTGTAAATCGGTCTTCTAAGATCCAGCATCTTAATAATGCCGGCCGGCCGGAGATCAAAATTATCTCTGATGATCTCCACAAGCTTTTCATCACTTACTTTTCCGGTCCCAAAAGTCTCTACCATAACCGAAGTCGGGTGCGCAACTCCTATAGCATAAGAAAGCTGGATCTCACACTTTTTAGCCAGTCCTGCCGCAACGATATTTTTTGCAACGTACCGTGCCGCATATGCAGCAGAACGATCCACTTTCGTGCAGTCCTTTCCGGAAAACGCTCCGCCTCCGTGACGGGCCATTCCGCCATAAGAATCCACAATGATCTTCCTTCCTGTCAGTCCACTGTCACCGTGGGGTCCTCCTATCACAAAACGTCCGGTAGGGTTAATAAAATATTTCGTATTTTCATCCGTCATTCCTTCCGGGATAATGGCGTCAAACACATATTTGCGGATATCCTCATGGATCTGTTCCTGTGTCACATCCGGATCATGCTGTGTGGAGAGAACAACTGCGTCCAGTCTGCAGGGAACTCCCTCTTCATCATACTCTACAGTTACCTGTGTCTTTCCGTCCGGTCTCAAATATGAAAGAGTTCCGTCCTTTCTTACTTCCGCAAGTCTTCTCGCAAGCTTGTGTGCCAGCGCTGCCGGATACGGCAGCATTTCTTTCGTCTCATCTGTGGCATAGCCGAACATCATTCCCTGATCTCCGGCTCCGATAGCATCCAGCTCTTCCTCTGACATTTTATTTTCCTTTGCCTCCAGCGCTTTATCAACACCCATGGCAATATCCGAGGACTGTTCGTCAATCGCTGTGATCACGCCGCATGTATCAGCGTCAAATCCATACTTGCCTCTTGTATAACCGATCTCCCGGACAGTATCTCTTACAATTTTCTGGATATCTACGTACGCGTTTGTTGTAATCTCACCCATAACCAGCACAAGACCTGTTGTCGTACAAGTCTCACATGCCACACGGCTCATGGGGTCCTGCTCCATCAGCGCGTCCAGGATCGCATCTGATATCTGGTCGCACATCTTATCCGGATGTCCTTCTGTTACTGATTCGGATGTAAATAATCTTTTTTCCATATCTGCTCCTTTTCCTTTCTCTTGTCCAGCTGGCAGTAAAAAGTCCGCTTATTAAAAATAAGCGGACTGTTATAAACCAAACCAATCCTCTTATTGTTCGATCACTCGCTCAGGTTGGCACCTTCCGTTCTATCGGGGTTGCCGCAGCTTCACAGGTCCTTTGTACCTCCACTGCTCTGAATAAGAGAAATACACGTTTCTGTTATTGAATTGTTCCTCTGTATCGCAAATGATACAAATAATACTTTATATGCTTTCTTTGCATAAGTCAATAGATATTTCCGAAAATCTAGCCCACCTTCAGCATAAACTTACGGATTTCTTTTTCTGTGGAAACTTTTTCGATCACAGCCCCCAGGCTTCTCAGCTTCTCGTCGAAACGCTCATAGCCTCTCTGGATATAAACGATATCATCCACGATCGTAATACCGTCAGCAGCCAGCCCCGCGATACACAGCGCCGCTCCTGCCCGAAGATCCGGCGCGCTCACCCGTGCAGCTGAAAATCTTTCCACACCTTCAATGGTAGCGGAATTTCCTTCTACCTTTACATTGGCTCCCATACGTGCCAGCTCATCCAAATATTTAAATCTGTTCTCGAAAATACTTTCCGTGATGATACTTGTCCCTTTACAAAGAGCAAGTGTCACGCCGATCTGCGGCTGCATATCTGTAGGAAATCCCGGATAAGGAAGGGTTTTTACATGTGTGCAGCTCAAGCTTCCCTTGGACACGACGCGCACCGCATCGTCAAATTCCTCTACCTCACATCCGATTTCCACAAGCTTTGCAATGGTTGCCTCCAGATGTTTCGGAATCACATTCAGAACCGTTACATCTCCTTTTGTAGCTGCCGCTGCAAACATGAAAGTTCCAGCCTCGATCTGATCCGGAATAACAGAATACTCTGTACGATGCAGATGAGAAACTCCGCGGATCTTGATCACATCCGTTCCTGCTCCCCTGATATTTGCTCCCATACTGTTGAGGAAGTTGGCAACATCTACAACATGCGGTTCTTTCGCAACATTTTCAAGAATGGTAAGCCCCTCTGCCATGGCTGCCGCCATCATAACATTGATGGTAGCGCCCACACTGACAACATCAAAATAAATGTGTTTTCCTACCAGCCTTGTTGCCTCTGCGATAATCTTGCCGTGTTCAATGTCCACATCCGCACCAAGCGCGCGGAATCCTTTCAAATGCTGGTCAATGGGACGGCTTCCAATGTTGCATCCTCCCGGAAGCGCCACCTCTGCTCTTTTATATTTCCCAAGAAGAGCTCCCAGCAGATAATAAGATGCTCTTATCTTCTTAATATAGTCATATTCAATATCAAAACTGGATACGCCCCGCCCGTTAATCTTTACGGTGTGGCGGTCCACACGGTGCACAGACGCTCCGATCCCGGAAATAGCATCCAGCAGTACATTAATGTCATTGACATCCGGAAGATTGTCAATCATAACTGTTTCATCACTCATAATTGCAGCCGCAAGAATAGCAAGGGCTGCATTTTTTGCTCCGCCTATCTCCACTTCACCGACAAGCGGATTGCCGCCTTTAATAATATATTGTTCCATACTGCACCTCGATCACACTCTCATTCTCTGCCTTCTTTCGACAGATCTTGAAGCTTTTTTTGCCCGTTTATAATCATTATTATATCGTAAATTTTCTTCGAAATTCATGGCATTGATATCCTGCCGTCCCAAATCTTTGCGGGTATAATATCCTCGGCAGATTTTAGCGCTCGGCTTTTGGCGGTTCCGCCAAAACCGATATGCGCAGATATAATGTCCGATGACATTATATCTCGTCCTCGCGGACTCGATGCCTCCGGCAGATTTTTAGCGCTCGGCTTTTGGCGGTTCCGCCAAAACCGACGTGCGCAGATATAATGTCCGATGACATTATATCATATATCAGCCGGTTGTAAAACATTTTTTATACTTGTGTAAAAATTCTGTAACATTTTACCAAGTCAAAAAATGTTAATTTTCTAATGCCTCTAAAACTTTACCAATTGTCTGCTCCAATGTCAACCCATCTTCGCTGATTGTGATATCTGCATATCTCTCGAACAGAACTGTCCTCTCCTCATAAAGTTCCCGAAGCGACTGTCCTTCCCGAAGTGTAACGCCCCGTTTGTGAGGATCACCGATCCTGTCTCTTATCGTTTCATACGATGCCTGAAGATATACGATTTTTCCGATCTTTTTAAAATGCTCCATAGCATTCCTGCAGTATACAATACTTCCGCCCGGAGAGATCACAGTGTGCTCTGCCTCTATCCGGGCATTCACCTCGTCCTCAATTTCCCGGAATCTATCCAGCCCCTCTTCTCTAATAATCTCATGCAGCAAACGTTTTTCCTGTTCCTGTATCAGGATATCCGGATCAATAAATCCGTATCCCAGCCGCTTTGCTGCAACAACCCCTATGGTACTCTTTCCGGAGGCCGGCATTCCGATAAAAATAATATTATTCATACTCCTTCTCCCTATCTTTCGTTCTCCCCACTTTGCCTTGACCACCTGCAGGCAAAATCTTCTCTCAAACCGAAACTATTTTTGCTATTGTATCACATTTTCTATTTATTTGTCCATTTACATATTTTTAAAACTGCTTACCACACATTTTGAACTATCCGGTCATATAGCCGGCAAGAAAAACAGAAGGAAGCCTGACAGAATATCAATAATACTTTCTTCTGTATTTTCTGTGGTCACAGCGTCTTTTATAAATCTCCTGGTACAGCATAACTTCCAGAAGTTCTCCAAGCCATTCTCCCGGGTTTTCTTCCCGGTCTTCCATCTTATTATAAATACGGCTGCACATCAGTCTAAGCTGCAGTTTATCCGGGTATTCATCATATAACATGCTGCCTTCATATTCCATGCGGTCGCACTCTTCCTCCACGAAGGGCAGCGCTCTTTTTGCAGTTTCCGGATACATACTCTTCATGTATTCAAAATCTCTTCTTTCCAGTCTCTCATCGTCATATAAAAGCGGCATGGGATATGCCATGTAATACGGTAATTTCCTTTCCATTCGTCTTACGCCCTCCTGAAAAAGAGTTATCTGGAAATAGTATATTCCAAAATCGGCTGTTTGTTACATAGGACGCATCCCACAGAACATTTTATTTAGCGGGGAATGGCGTTTTCTGCCAAACAGAAAATCCCCCAAAAACCAGAACACACTCCGGTTTCGGGGGATCGGATCATTTATGCCCGTTCGCTGTAATGATGTGCATCTTCGAGCATCATATCTTTTACCTTCATCAGACGGATCTGGGAACTTCTCTCGTTCTCATCCAGCTTCATCGTGATGTATTTGATTGTTTCCTGTGCTTCCGGAATAATCACATGCTCCAAAGCATTTACACGGCGTCTTGTCTTTTCAATCTCAGCCGCCATAAGCTGGCATGCTTTTTCCGTCTCCGCAAGCTTCAGCATATCCGGCAAAATATCTGCCAATGATTTCACCGCTCCGTCCAGATCGCTGGATGTAAATGCGAAACCATATGAGTAAATGTCATTGGCATCCGCTGTCCTTGTCTTTGACTCAAACACCGGAATATTAACGCTCATGACATTTTTCTTGCCGACCTCCAGGTTCACTTCCTGTTTTGGCGCCATTAAAGCTGTATTTAATGTGGCCGCATCCATTCCGGCCCTTGCTATGACAAAATTTTTATTTGCAGAGAGGATTCCGGCTTCCACCTTCTGACGAAGCTCCATATTTTCCCTTGCCAGATCCAGAAACTGCCGCATCAACTCGTCACGCTTATCCTTCAGAAGCTTGTGGCCTCTTCTGGCTGTGGCAAGTTTTTTCTTCGTTCTGGTCAGCTCCATACGGGTTGGAGTGATCTGTGTAGATGCCATTTTGCTGCCTCCTTTAATTTTCTCATGAGGACGTGCATGCCGTCCCCCGCCATGCCCCAGCTCGATTCCGCTTTGCTCCTTCTCGCTGGAGGGCGTACGCCCTATGCAGATGTCCAACCGCAGGCATTCGCAGGCAAGCCTGCATGCCTGCGCTGTCCATCTGCGCATGGCTTATTGTTTACCATAGTACATATCCAGATACTTATCGTCGATTCGTTTCAATTCGGATCTTGGAAGTATGGACAGCAGTTTCCAGCCAATATCCAGTGTCTCTTCTATAGATCTGTCTGTGTTGTATCCCTGGGATACGTATTCTTTTTCAAATTCGTCTGCAAATTTTGCATAGATCAAATCGATCTCTGTCAGAGCTGCTTCACCAAGGATCGTCATAAGCTCTTTCGCGTCTTTTCCGCGGGAATATGCGGCAAAGAGCTGGTTCATTGTATTAGAATGATCTGCTCTTGTCTTACCCTCGCCGATACCTTTATCTTTCAGACGGGACAGGGACGGCAGTACATCGATGGGCGGCTGAACGCCTTTTCGATACAGATCACGGCTTAAGATTACCTGACCCTCTGTGATATATCCGGTAAGGTCCGGGATCGGATGGGTCTTGTCATCTTCCGGCATGGTCAGGATCGGGATCATCGTGATACTTCCGCTTTTTCCTCTCTGACGTCCTGCACGCTCATACATCTGTGCAAGGTCTGTGTACATATATCCGGGGTAGCCGCGGCGTCCGGGAACTTCTTTTTTCGCTGCGGAGATCTCACGGAGAGCATCCGCATAGTTTGTGATATCGGTCAGAATAACAAGGACATGCATATCTTTTTCAAACGCAAGGTATTCTGCCGCTGTCAGCGCCATACGCGGTGTGGAAATACGCTCAACTGCAGGGTCATTTGCCAGATTGACAAACAAAACGGTTCTGTCGATGGCTCCTGTCTCCTTGAAGGATTCTACGAAGAAGTTAGACTCCTCAAATGTAATACCCATAGCAGCGAATACAACGGCGAAATTCTCGTCTGTTCCCCGCACCTTTGCCTGTCTCGCGATCTGGGCTGCCAACTGTGAATGAGGCAGACCGGAACAGGAGAAGATCGGAAGTTTCTGTCCGCGGACAAGAGTGTTCAGTCCGTCAATGGCAGATACGCCTGTCTGGATAAACTCTTCCGGGTATACGCGGGCCGCCGGGTTCATAGGCAGACCATTGATATCTCTTCTTTCATCCGGCAGGATTTCCGGGCCGTCGTCAATCGGACGTCCCAGACCGTCGAATACACGTCCCAGCATATCGCCTGACACGCCAAGCTCCATGCTTCGTCCAAGGAACCGCACCTTGCTGTTGCTAAGGTTAATTCCTGCAGCATTTTCATAGAGCTGTACAACTACATTGCTTCCGTCAACCTCAAGCACCTTGCAGCGGCGTTTTTCTCCATTGGCAAGTTCAATTTCTCCGAGTTCGTCATATGTGACTCCCTCTACACCTTTTACCATCATAAGTGGTCCGGCAACTTCCTGTATGGTTCTATATTCTTTTGGCATAGTTTAGAAGTCCTCCTTTCCGAACGCACCTGCGATCTCTTCTTTTAATTCCTCTAATATTTTTTCGTACTCTGTCTCCACATTTTCTGTGGTTGTATATTTGTAACGTCCGATTTTCTCTCTGACAGCCATTCCCAAAAGAGCATTCATTGACGCCCCTTTATTCAGAGCTTCCATAGACTGCTCATAGAATGCCAGCACCAGCTTCATCATCAGATACTGTTTCCGAAGCGGTGTGTAGGTGTCTACTTCGTGGAAAGAATTCTGATGCAGGAAGTCCTCACGGATGGATCTTGCCGCTTCCATCTTCAGGCGGTCCACCGGTGAAAGTGCATCCATACCTACCATCTGTACGATCTCTTCCAGCTCTGCTTCTTCCTGCAGAAGGCTCATCATCTTCTGGCGGTCTTCCATCCAGTCAGGCGCCACCGTATTGTTGAACCAGTCACTGACATTGTCCAGATACAGAGAATAGCTGGTCAGCCAGTTGATGGCCGGGAAATGTCTCTTGTACGCCAGGTTGGAATCCAGGCCCCAGAATACTTTAACGATACGCAGGGTTGCCTGTGATACCGGCTCTGAAGTATCACCGCCCGGAGGAGATACGGCTCCGATAACGGACAGAGATCCTTCTCTTCCTTCTTTTCCAAGAGAGATCACATGACCTGCTCTTTCGTAAAATTCTGCAAGACGGGAACCTAAGTATGCCGGGTAACCTTCCTCACCAGGCATTTCTTCCAGACGTCCCGACATTTCACGGAGCGCCTCCGCCCACCGTGAAGTGGAGTCTGCCATCAACGCAACGGAATATCCCATATCGCGGAAATATTCTGCAATGGTAATTCCTGTGTAAATAGACGCCTCACGGGCTGCAAAAGGCATATCCGATGTATTTGCGATCAGAACCGTTCTTTCCATCAGGGAACGTCCTGTCTTTGGATCCTTCAGTTCCGGAAATTCATTCAGAACGTCCGTCATCTCATTTCCACGCTCGCCGCATCCGATATATACCACAATATCCGCTTCTGCCCATTTTGCCAGCTGGTGCTGAATAACTGTCTTACCGCTTCCGAATGGTCCGGGAACTGCAGCTACACCGCCTTTTGCAATCGGGAAGAAGGTATCAACTACACGCTGTCCGGTTACAAGAGGTACATCCAGCGGCAGTTTCTTTACATAGGGACGTCCCCGTCTTACCGGCCATTTCTGCATCATAGTCAGTTCTTTGTCTCCGTCCTTTGTCTCCACTACTGCAATGGTCTCTTCTACCGTAAATTCCCCGGACTTGATTTCTTTCACTGTTCCTTCCACACCATATGGAACCATGATCTTCTGCTGTACGATGGCTGTCTCCTGAACAGTTCCCAGCACATCGCCTGCTTCCACTTCATCTCCGACTTTTGCAACCGGAACAAATTCCCATTTCTTATCTCTTTTCAGGGCCGCAACCTCGACTCCTCTTTGCAGGTTGTTTCCTGAAATCTTCATAATATCGTCAAGCGGTCTCTGGATTCCGTCATAGATGCTTGCGATCAGACCCGGTCCAAGCTCAACCGCCATTGGAGCTCCTGTGGACTCTACCGGTTCTCCCGGTCCAAGTCCGGATGTCTCCTCATATACCTGAATGGACGCCTCATCACCGTGCATCTCGATGATCTCCCCGATCAGACGCTGCTTACTTACACGTACAACGTCGGACATGTTTGCATCACGCATACCGGATGCAATGACAAGGGGTCCTGCTACTTTTTTAATCGTACCTGTACTCATAACGGACGAATCACCTCTACTTTCTTAGTTACTGAATAAGATGTCAGAACCGACTGCCTGTTCCACGGATTTTTTCACGCCGCGGACACCATTCCCCGTATTTCCGGACACTCCGGGAATCTCTATGATCGCCGGAATGATCTGATCCTGATATCTTGCAATCTCATGTTTTAATTCAGCTGCAAGCGCTTCTGTAATATAGATCACTCCATATTCCTCTGCTGCCAGCTGATGTAGTCTTGCCTCGGCCTCCTCCTGGGATGCGATGGGAAATATATCCAGCCCAAGTGCGGCGAAGCCATAAACGCTGTCATAGTCGCCCATTACTGCTATCTTATACATACATCTCCCTTACCCTTTCCCGGATTGAATCATCCGGAAGTTCGCTTCGCTTGCCGGAAAGTATGATTCGTACCGTTTTGATTTCATTCTGCCTTGCAAGTACATAGGCTACTACCGGGCCTATGGTAAATGATTCATATTTCTGCGGGCTGATCGTCTGTATGATGCGGTTGTCGCACCAGCGTTCAAATGCGGACGGGGACTCTGCAAGTGCCTCGGCGCCTCCTGCGTACTCTGTACCTGCCAGGTAGTCCCGGATTGCTTCCGGCCCGTTAAGAGCTGCCCTGGACAGCTGATCCACACTGATGCTTTTGCATTCAGCCATAGCCCGTTTCATAAATTCTATTGTTTTCGCGGTTTTCTGTGAACGTACGGCAATCTTGATGTCTGCAACTGCAACCGCTGATTCTGCGTAATCCCGGATGATCTTATCCTCCGCTTCCATCCCTGCTTTGTAGATCGCATCCAGCGCCGCCCTGTCGATCATAATATCGCAGAGCTGCCCGTCACGGGTGTGAAGCAGAGTATCGTAAGCTTCCGCCGCCACAGAACTCATGATTCCGGGCAGCCGTCCAAAATCCTTCTCCCGGATAATTTCCAGCATTTCTTTTCCCGGGACAGCCGCATCTTCATAGTAAATGTCACGTCCTGTATCTTCCGTGCACACTTCTTTGATGGCCGCTTTCAGATTATGGAAAAGCTTCGGATATGAGAGGACGTCAAATTTTTTCATATCTATGGAAAGTTCCTTCATAACCTGCCATATCTTCTCTTCCTCTCTTTTTAACATCCTTTCTGCATCTGCAGACGTATCGTTGTCTCCCCATCCGCGTTCCGCGAGAAACTGAATGCACTGTTCATAGCTTTGACACGCAATCAGCTGCTCGATCACAGCGTTGGAAAAAAGAGAGACTTCCAAAGCCCGTATGCGCGCAACCGCGTAGGTATACATTTCACTCATTTAAGCTCCTCCTTACGCTTTTGCCAGGCTTATAAAAATAACAGCTGATAAACACAGTCTGATAATTCATCTTTCTTCGCATCGAACATTGCCCTTATCGTACAGTTTTCTTCCACTCCGCCGTACACAAGGATAAAACCGTCCGTCACTTTTTTATCTTCTTCTCCAAACTTCAGGCTTCCGCCCCTGGCTTTCGCTGCCGCCTCTATTTTTGCTGCAAATCCGTCCGGCATTCTCTCCCGGTCTGCTGCAGAAAAATAGATTTCTCCCTCCTGGGCAAGTGCATATTTATCAAGCATTTTTTCAAGCAGCGCGAAATAGGATTCTGTATCCATCGCACATACTGTCTCATAGGCTTTTTCAAGAACTTCGGCAATCACTTCCTGCTTTGCTTTTAAGATTTCTGTTCTTTTCTTAAGGTCAATGGAAGATGCCACCCGCTCCTTATAATTTGCAATTTCTGCCGCTGATTTCTGGGAGATGCCGTCTGCAGCTTTTGCCGCTTCCTGTGTGGCCGTATCCAGGATCTCTTTTGCCTGGTTTTCGGCCTCCTGGATCTTGCTGTCAGCAGTTGCTTTCGCTTCATCCAGGATCTGGCTTTTCATTTTTTCTAATCCAGTCATTTTCAGCTCTCCTTTTTCTCCCTTTATTTTTGGTTTCTTTTCACTATACCTGGATTCCGTTTACTGCCAGGAAAGAAATCAGAAGAGAAAGGATGGCGTATGTCTCAACCATCGCAGGGAACAGCATCGCTTTACCGAACTGATCCGGTTTCTTTGCCACGATTCCAATAGAAGCCGCTGCTGCCTGTCCCTGTGATTTACCGGAGATCAGTCCCACAATACCAACCGGCAGACATGCTGCAAGGATCAGAAGTCCGGTCTGTACACTGATATCTGCAATTCCTCCTCCGAGGATACCGATCTTGGACAGTGTAATGAATCCGACCAACAGTCCGTAAAGTCCCTGTGTACCAGGCAGAAGCTGGATGACCAGAACTTTTGCAAATTTACTCGGATCTTCTGTCACAACGCCGGCTGCTGCCTGACCTGCAATACCTACACCAATGGCCGAACCGCATCCTGCAAATAATACTGCTACTGCTGCACCAAGCAAAGCATATACAATTCCTAAATTTTCCAAAATATTCATAACCTATGTTTCCTCCTTAATATCTACATATTTCGTGTCTGCACAGAAAGGCTCAAAAGGTTTTCCTCCACCTTCATAAAATTTACCGAAAAATTCCACAAACTGCAGACGATTTGTATGCACATATGCTCCCAGCAGGTTGATCGCCAGATTCAGTGCATGACCTACAATAAAAATAACAATAAATGCAATAATTCCGAAAATATTATTCGGCACCATGCTTCCCATCTGGTTGATAACAGAAGCAATAACTCCCGTTGCCAATCCCAGCGCCAGCAGACGAGAATAGGACAGCACATCGCTTAACCAGCCGGTAATATTGTAGAGATCGTATGCTCCAAGAGCAAGTCTGATCCCTGGGTTTTTCGTTCCCCGCCCCGACATCAGAACAATTCCGACTGCTCCAAAAATCGCCAAAACCTTGGCCATAAGATTCACCACATCCGGGAATACGATCTCTGTCTGGGCGATAGATGCAAACAAACTGCTCGGAAGCAGCATCAGGATCAATCCCACAACCAGGCAGAACCATAACACCACATCACAGAAAAAGTCCATAAACTGTCTGTTTTTAATGCACATATATCCTTTAATTCCCAGCCCTACAAAAAGATGAATCACGCCAAATAGCATAGAGTATACCAGCAGCTTCATCGGATCATTCAAAGGAATAAACCATAATGCCGCCGGTGTGATCGTTGTTCCGAAAAATTTTGCCGATACCACATCCACAATATTTCCAAAGTATCCGCCAAACAGGATTCCCCAAATGACAGTGGAAATTCCACAGAACATAAACAGTTTGATAGACTGGTACATTCCGGGACTCATACGCGGAAATTTCTTCAGCAGGACAAAGCAGGCAATTGCCAAAATTGCTCCGTATGCCGCATCTGACAGCATCATGCCAAAGAAAAATACATAGAAAAATGACATGATCGTTGTCGGGTCAAATTCTCCTCTTTTCGGAAGACCATAGGATTCCACGATTCCTTCCCAGCTCCTGGAAAAACTGTTGTTTTGAAGAATGGTGGGAACTTCTTCTTCCTCTCCCACTTCTTCTACATCCATTACACAGTCGTAATTTGCGCCAATGGCTTTTTCCAGCGCAGGCACAAATTTTTTGGCTGTGTATCCGCTGATGACAAATGTCCTCTGTGACTGGGGCAGGGTTCCCAGCACCTCATATTTCTCAGCTCTCATGCGGAAATAGTCTGAAATGTATCTCAGCCGCTCTCTCTCTTCGGCACAGGACTTGATCTTGTCTTCCTGCTCTTTGATTTCATTATTCAGTTGTTGTATGCTTTCTTTCAGCTCCTGCGTCTTAACAGACGGTACTTCCTCCGACAGTTGTGCCGGTCTGGCAAATCCCGCTGATCTCAAGACTTCTTCCACCTTTGACGCGTCCTTTCTCATACAAAGGACCGCCAGATATACCGCATCCTGATCAGATGATATGATCTGTATATCGACAGCTTCCACTTCGGGGAGCTGCTCTGCCAGAGTGCTGTATACGTCCTGAAGCTGCGTCTCCGCCGCCATGGTCCCTATGAACATGGCAACTTTTTTTGTTCCGGAATAGTTCATTGGAACTTCCAGAGAAAGATACGGGGTCAGACTTTCAATCTGATTTTCAAGCTTCAGGATCGCCGCCTTTTTCTCTGCAATAACCTTACTGGTCTGGATCAGATCAGCAGCCGTATCCATGATTTTCTCTTTGTCGGCAACCGCTGACTGGAATCGGCTGCTGCCGATCAGCTTTTTGCCTTCCAGCGAAGCAAACATGGATTTTGACTCCGGAGCGTATCCATCCAGTACATCCAACGCCTGATCCGCAATATTGGCTTTTTTTTCAAAGCTGACCCGGGCATTCATGGTATCCATTCTGGAAAATGCGTCATCCTCATCGGCCACCTGGCTGATTTCCAGGATCCCCATGGACTGCAGCTTCTCCAGAATCGACTTCCGGTCCTTCTTCAGCGCACAGATACTGACTCTTTGCATCTGCAATACTGCCATAGACTCATCCCTCCTTTTCCTGTTTTTGTGATGGTCCTTCCCACATCAGACGAGGTTATCAATGACGGTCTGAACAGCTTCATCCATCTTTTTCCCCGCTTCTTCTTTGAGAGCAGCGACCTGCACATTTACCTCTTCGAGCGCTTTTTTCGCTGTCTCATCTCCCTCGGCCCGGGCAGCGTCCATCTCCGCCTCAGCTTTGGATTTTGCATCTTCGAGCGTCTTATCCTTCATCTCCTTCGCTTCCACCGATGCATGATCAAGGATACCCCGGCATTTTTCTTCTGCCTGTTTTACAAGCTCTTCTGCTTGCTTTTCTGTCTCCTTTATGGACTTAATGGTTTCCTCTACCATGTGTTCACCACCTCTCTTGTAGTTAAGATTTTACTATGAATCAGTAGAAAAGTCCAGTTTAAAGTCTCAACTTTTTAAATCATCTCCTGCAATAATCACTCAATTCAAACAATTTCCCATTTAATCAGTCTTGTCGCACAGGTGATTTCAGGCCTCTATAATGGCATAAAAAAAGGGCTTTTACTCCCATTCCAAACGGTGTAAATGCCCTTCTTTGCACATTCCTGCAAAATTATTTTGTCTAAGCGCTTCATACAGTACAATCGCAACAGAATTTCCCAGATTCAGCGAGCGAATGTCTCCTACCATCGGGATCCGGATACTTTCTTCTTTATGTTTTACCAAAATCTCCTCTGGTATTCCTGCACTTTCCTTTCCGAACATGATATAACAGTCCGGTTCATAATTTACTTCTGTATATATTTTTTCAGCTTTTGTCGTTGCCATGTAGATTTTTGCTCCCGGATTTTTCTCCAGAAAATCTTCATAGTCGATGTACGTTGTTACATCCAGGTCTTTCCAATAGTCCATGCCGGCCCTCTTCAGGCTTTTTTCATCCAGGCGGAAGCCAAGAGGTTCGATCAGATGAAGCCTGGCTCCGGCAGCCACACAGGTTCTTCCGATATTCCCTGTGTTGGCCGGAATCTCCGGCTCATGCAGCACAATATTCAACATCTGTTTTTCTCCTTTTCGTCACTGATATAATTTGAAGATCTCATCCGGAGCAGGCCGGTCCAGATAACGGATCTCCTCTCCATTTTGGATCACCTTGTCTCTGCCGGCAGTTATTCTCCCGATCATCCGTGTTGCAATGCCTCTTTTCTCCAGCATCTGCACCGCCTTCTCTCCATCTGATACAGTAAAGAGGAAACAGCCGGCTGACGTAAGCTGATAAGGATTCAGCCGGAAATACTCACATACCTCTATGGTTTCCTGTAAAACGGGGATCTTCTTCATATCGATCCTCATTCCGCCACCGGTTTGCTCTGCCAGGCGCCACAGCGCGGCAAGTATCCCTCCATGGCCCACATGCAGCACAATATCTGCTCCGCTCTCCCTCACTGCATCGATTTCCCGAAGATCTTCCGGACAGATTTGATATTTCTGTATTTCTCTTAAAAATGCAGGCGCAAAATGGCCGGACAGCTCTTCCTGTTTTTCCGATACGATTCTAAGCATTCCTTCCATGCCGGCCCATTTTGTCATGACAACCGCTTTTTCTTCCGCTTCTTTTGACCCTTTTCTCTTTTTTTCTGTCACTCCGCTGATGGTGACGGTCACTTCAGGAACAAGAAGAGCTCCATTCACCGCCGTTTCTATTTCCGCCTTTCGGATCCCCTCTTTTTTGCTTTTCTCTCTTAAATCCTGCTTCAGCCAGGACACATAAGATTTTTCCGTCCCGGCGGGCGCCTGAATCCTGGCTTTTACTTTAAGGCCTTCCGCTTCAGCGGCCGCCATCGCATACATTCCATGATAAAATGCCAGGGCTGCCAAAGCGCGGTTGTTTCCGTACAAAACAGACGTTTCTGCCACTGCTTCATATTTATTCTCTTTATCCATGGATTTGTTTCTCATACTCCATTCTCCGGTCTTATTTTACGACTGCTCCCGGGCCTGTTCGTCAGTCTGCTGCGCTGCAGCATCTTCCTGATTCTCCGTTGCCTGACCGCCGCCTTTGCTGACTGCTTCCGAGATCTTAGCCGCATCCTGGGAAGCGATAGCTGACTGCAGTGCTGCTACTGCCTCTTCACTGCCTCCGGCCGTTCCCACTTCAATAATTTCATCTGAAGCCGAATAGCTGCTTGTATTAAAGACTTCCCGGCTTACCTCCTCGCCATCCTCATAGACAATCTTCCAGAGCCTTGCCTCAACGCCATCGTGAGGACTGCCGGTACTTGTCATTGTTCCAAAGGCCGCCTCCGGATTTTCTTTATATGTTGTTCCATGCTCTGTCGTGCTGACTGTCTCGCTTTCGTATTCCACTTTCCTGCCTTCCGGCCTTGTATCTTTGCCGTATATAATAAACTGAAGCTGGTTGCTGCTGTTAATTTCTCCGTATATATAGATCGGCGTATCATAGGAATTTTTGAATTTAAAATCCAGATAGTCTCCTGCGATTGCCGCATCTCTGGACGGTTTTACATAGGCCACTGTCATGGAATGAGGCGCACGCTCCACTATCTCAAGCTCCGCATAGATCACTGCATTGTAAAGAGTTGTAGATACCTGGCATATGCCTCCGCCGTAATCCGCGACGACCTGCCCGTTCTCATAGGCGCCGGCTTCCACATATCCGTTTTCAGCAGTATATGGTCCGGTAACCTGCCCTACAGACAACGTTTCTCCCGGCATGAGGATCTTACCGTTCAGCCTTTCCGTCCCGGTCTTCAAATTATTCCATCGTTCTCCTCCTCCGGCGTCTGTCCAGAAGCTTCCCAGTTCATCCTGAATTTCCGAGAGATCCTCCTCAGTAATTTCCGGCTCTTCTTTCTTGGTAGAAACCTCCACAGAAAAATCTTCATGATTCCATTCCTGATTCAGCTGCTCTGTAATGACTTCAATCGTTGCTTCTATGTCCACCGCTTTTCCTTCCTGTTCAGGGGTGATCTTAAAGCCTGTGGCAGTTTTCTCTATTGCCGCATCCTGGGCTCCCTTTATCAGAGGAACTGCCCGCTCATTTAAAACGGCCTCTGTCAACTCTTTATCCAAAGTGAACTTTTCCCGGATCACAAGACCATCCGCTTCCAACCTCTTCATGCGGCGGTATCTGGTCCAGACACTTCCCTTTTTCCCGTAATCTACCGCCTCTTTTGTAAGGCTGTCCAGATCATCAGAAGAAAGTCCCAACTCTTCCAATGTAGCATCGGCACTTCCATTTTCCGTTTTCAGTGAAACGGTTACAGCCCGGTCTTCTGCCAGATGCTCCTCAAGCAGTTCCTTCGCCTGATTCCTTGTCAGCCCCGACACATCTACTGTCCCGATGCTGATATTGTCCGCGATAATATCTCCTTCTACTGTATTTACATATTTTCTAAGCGCAAGATAAGAGCCTGCAAAAACAAGAAGGATCAGAAAAACTGCTGCAAAAAACAGAACTGTCATCCTCCTTTTCCTTTTCAGGCTCATTCTTCTTGTGACTTTACGGCGCCTTCTTTCTGACGTCATGATTTCACCTCTTTATTCTCACTCCATCTTATTTCTTCTCATGTTAAATCCGGTCTACACCATAATCGAAGGAATCACTGATGTTGCTACCATAGCAACAATCACAATCATAATAACGATAGCGATGACCCTTCTCGTTTTCTTATTATTAAAATTCATTTTCTGATATTCCTCTCTTCTTCAACTCTGCTGCCTACATTTTAAACTCTTTATTCGCTTTTTGCAACCTGCCGGTCACTCCCGTTTCCAATCCGCTCCGGCACTTTCACCTCCAGCCACAGCGCATCTTTTGTCAATGGATCTCTCCTGCTGTAATCGAACAAAATGTACCTGCCTTTCAATGGAAAATATTCCAGATGCGTCATTCTCCTCATCTGATTTCTGTCATATTCCATGTAATGAGGAAGGTATATGTGTTCCTTTTCCTCCCTCTCATAGAAAAGGCGCGCTGCTTCCTTTTCTACCAGGTATTCCCCGGCAAACTCAGGACGGCTCTTGGCATTCTCCCGCAGATAATAATCAAAAACCAGGCATTCCCTGAACTTCTCTTTCTCTTCCGGAAAAATTTCTTCAATATAAGACAAAAAGATCTGATATCTTGCCGGCCGGGAATGCTGAAGGGAATTGAGCCTTTTTCTTTCGTAAAATTCCGCCAGATTTCTATACAGATCAAAGGGAGATTTTACATTTTTCTCCAGACATTCTACAGAAAGTGTAAACTGTCCGCTGTTGTAATAAACCTCCACCATCTCTTCCACGCCTTTTAAAATAAGTATATCAGCATAAGAAAGCCACTTTGTACTAAGGACCTCATAAGGAGGACTGCTTTTGCAGACAAGGCGGTAGTCCTTTTTCCGCGTTTCCATAAAGGAACCCTTCAGCACTTTCAAAAAACCGAGTTGAAGCTGATCGGGATGCAGGCGATAAACATCATCAAACGAAGCCGAAAAACTTGCCAGATCTTCACCAGGCAATCCCGCTATCAGATCCAGGTGCTGATGAATGTTGTGATTTTTTTGAATTTTCTTCACCTTTTCAGCAATCTTATCAAACTGCATCGTCCGATGAATTTCTCTGATAGTGTCGGGATTCGTAGACTGCACGCCAATCTCCAGCTGAATCAGTCCCGGCCTCATGGCCCCCATCAATTCAATCTCTTCTTCCGTCAGAAGATCTGCAGATATTTCAAAATGAAAATTGGTAACACCATTATCATGCTCCCGGATATACTTCCAAATCTCCATCGCATGACGGTGACTGCAGTTAAACGTCCGGTCCACAAACTTCACTTGGGGTACCTTGTGTTCCAGGAAAAACTGCAGTTCCTGTTTCACCAGCTCCAGACTTCGGAAGCGAAGCTTTTTATCTACGGAAGACAGACAGTAACTGCAGGAGAACGGACATCCCCGGCTGCTTTCATAATATATGATCTTATGCTCAAATTCTTTCATATCCCCATAGACAAACGGAACTCTGTCCAGATCCATGACCTCTCTCCAGGGATGGTCCTCAATCTCTCCCTTTTCATTTCTCCAGGCAATTCCCTTTAAGCAGCTTTTATCCTCCCCGGACACAAGAGCTGCAAAGGTTTCTTCCCCCTCACCCTTCATGATTCCTTTCACTTCAGGAAATTGTTCCAGCATGGCAGGCGCATCGAAAGACACTTCCGGTCCTCCCAGCCAGATTTCGGTATCGGGAAGAATTTTGGCTGTTTCCCTGATAAGATCTTCTACCATGGAAATATTCCATATATAGCAGGAGAAGCAGAGCATATCCGGCTGTCTTTTATAGAGATCCTCCAGAATCGCATCCTCCTGCTGATTGATGGTATATTCTGCAATTTCTATATAAGGTCCATCGCTTTCCGTGCACGATCCGCTGCCGGCAGACTCTTTGGATTCTTTGTTCTCTTTAGAGCCAGGCATCACAAAACAAGCCTGTGCATAGCTTTTCAGGCTGTACACCGCCAGGTTGGAATGAATATATTTTGCATTTATAGCTGCTAACACAATTTTCTTCTTCATCATGCCTGTTATTCTACTATATTCCATAGGAATTTACAATGAAATATGTGCAAGGTTCATTGACATTTTTCCCAAAACAAGGTAAAATAGTGAACCGTGCAGCCGGGGTGGTAGCGGTACCTTGAACCTGCAATCCGCTATAGCAGGGGTGATATTGCGCAGAGGGCGAAAGCTGGCAGGGCTGCCCTTGGTAAGTGACGTTGATATCCGGGTCTTACGCGACGGAAATCCGTGAACCGTGTCAGGTCGGGAACGAAGCAGCACTAAGCGGAACCTTCCGGGTGCCGTGAGGGTGCCTGGGTTGAGTAAACTGCCAAGGTAACGTCTGTTGGCCCAGTTCGAAGCGCAATGCACAAAAAAAGAAATCCGACATCGTGTATATATAAAGAAGGAAGGTCCCATTTATCAGGCACCTTCCTTCTTCTTTTTTTTCTCCCGCAGTTCCCTGAAAAACGATTTCATCAGTTCCGAACACTTCTCTTCCAACACCCCTCGCGTTACATCCGCCTGGTGGTTAAACCTGTCCACCTGAAGAAGATTTAAAACAGAACCTGCGCAGCCTGCTTTCGGATTCATACATCCGATCACTACTCGATCCATGCGGGATTGGATGATTGCCCCCGCACACATCTGACATGGTTCCAGCGTCACATACAAAGTACACCCCTCCAACCGCCAGTCCCCCAGCTTTTTGCTGGCTTTTCGAATTGCCGTAATCTCCGCATGAGCCAGTGGGTTCTTGTCCGTATTTCTTCTATTATACCCCCTGCTGATAATTTTTCCCTCGTGCACGATCACACATCCGATCGGCGTTTCCTCCAGCGCATAGGCCTTCTTCGCCTGCTTCAACGCTTCCTTCATATACTTTTCATCCGTATCTTTCATTTTTACCCACCACTTTCTTCATTTTTACCCACCGATTAGTGCAGTTTGGGACGTAACAAAGTTAAACTTTGTTACGTCCCAAACTGCTACCGTTTCACCTGGCGGCACCAGTACCCAAAATCATCTTCTTCGTTTTTCTCATCCGCCTCCAGGGCTATCTCATCATCTGCGATCCGCCGGAACTGCGGAAAGCCAAATGCTTCTGCCGCCTGGGCCTCTCTGGCATGATACACGCCCGGAACCCCCAGCAAACACTGTTCTCCTTCTTCTATCAGGAGAAGATGATGATAATTGTAATACCCATGTAGCAGGAAACTATTATTGGCAAGCCGCCATTCGCATCGTTTCAGCCCTGCAATATCCTGGCGCTGGATCTTGATATACCGAACCCCATCTGACGAAGACCGAGATCTCTCCTCTGATCCCCTCTCTTCTGCTTTTCCTTCTTCCTCGCCGGTATCTATCCAATCATCCTCTGACATCTTGCCATCCATCTCTTCCTCACATACTTCATCTTCCTGCGTCCGGATCTGTTCTTCTTCGGCCTTTCTCTGTGTCATCTCTAAAATATCCGGTTCCGGATCTTCTTTCCACGGCCGCATTTGTTCCACAGCTGCCGGAGTATCATCCCATACTGCTGCAAACCGCCTTTTGCTTCCGTTTTCCAGAATAACGCCTTCAATACGAGAATAATTTTCCCGCCTTCCCGTATCTTCAGGAGTAAAAAAAAGTCGATAATTGACTGCCGGATTTACATGTTCAATGTCCCCCTGCCAGATCCCGATGCATTGTCCTCCTTTTAAATAAAAAATATAGACTTTCAACGTCTTATCTTCTGCAAGGTGAAGCCCCTTTCCATGAATATGTACCACCGTATTTTCATCCTGCTGTTCTACCTTGACAAATCCTACATTTCGGATTCGCTGTCCATTCTGGTATTCATACAAATAGCGAATAAACCGTTTCAAACCTCCACTTCCATTCTTTGTTTGGTTATCACAATCTATTCGCCACACCCACGGAAAATGCCTCTTCCTTACAGAATCGCTTTCAGCTCCTGATAAAGCCGCTTTGCGTAACTGTCTGTCATGCCGCAGATATAATCTGTAACAAGCAGCAGCCTAAGATAGAGTTTTTCCACGTCCGTTTTTCCTTTTGCATGATAATGATAGGCATTTTTGTAGTTACTGGATATGAAGGAAACCATCCTCTCATCAATGGAATCCAGCTCTTCTCCCGGATCATCATATTTGATGATCGCACTCACAAAACAGTCCATCAGATAATCGATCATAACCGCTTCTGCCACCTCCATCCGGTAAATGGGCCTGGAGGTAAAAACCTGCTGATAAGCCATTCTTCCCAGCAGTTCCATCAGCTCTTCTGCAAAGGTCCCATAAAACAGGTCATGTTTATAGGTACCCTCCATAATTTCTTTATAGTTGGATGTAAATCCAAAGGTCGCGCATGATATGAGGAATCCCTGCGCTCTTACGATCCAGTTCTTAACCGCATATTCCTCCGGATTTCTTACCTTCTTTTCCAATCCTCTTTCATATAACTGGGCTAATTTCTGTGCTGGATTAAAAGAAACTTTTTCATTTTTATTATTGTTTTCAAGTTTCTCCAGTTCCTGTAGCAGAAAATAGTAGGAAATGAAGCCTTTTATAAACGCGTCTTCGATGTCTGCCGTTTTGTAGGCTATGTCGTCCGCCGCTTCCAAAATGAATGTCAGGGGATGCCTGCAGCCATTTGTCCCTGTGGCCTGCTGTATTTCGCGGAACATATCTTCATCCGCATAGTAGTAGCCCATCTTCTTCTCTTTAATATCTTCCGAATCCTCCCGAATCCCCACCGAGGGAACTGGATATTTTACGATCGTATTCAAAAGAGCATAGGTCAGATTCATCCCGTTTTCATCAACCAGGAAATGAAGCTTGGTCACCAGCCGAAGCGCCTGGGCATTCCCTTCAAAATGATAAAAGTCCTCTTTCATCTGTTCCGTCAGCACATCTTCTATCAGCTTCCCATGAAAAGTAAGCTTTGAAAGATTCCTCCGAAACCATTCCCGTATAGCTGTTTCTCCGAAATGTCCAAAGGGCGGGTTCCCAATGTCATGGATCAATCCGGCACACTGAAGAATATTGCAGATATCCTCTTTCATCTGCGGGGTAAACTCCGGGTCCTTTTTATATGCAAGAATATTTTCCCCGATGTTTTGTCCCAATGATTTCGCCAGAGACGACACTTCCAGAGAATGCGTCAGTCTCGTTCTGATAAAATCACTTTTATCCAAAGGAAATACCTGCGTCTTATCCTGCAGCCTCCTAAAAGAAGCACTGCCAATAATGCGGTGGTAATCCTTCTCAAATTCACTTCGCAAATCTGTTGATCTGCCATATTTTCTGCTGCTCTCTCTGCTTCTTTGCGGCGACAAAAGCTGTTCCCATTTCACCGAATACCGCACCGCCTTTCCTGTTTCCTCCAAAAGCAAATCCTACCTTTTGCTCTTCCCGTTAATCTAAATAAATCGGAGGCTCATAATCATTTCCAAGCAACGCTTTCTTTCTCTCCTGATATCCCAGGAAAGCCCATTCTGTCATATCTGTCCACTGGTGGTTGCTCCTGTCATAGACCTGTACATATCCAATTCGTTTCGGATGCATACGCACAGTATTTGTCTCATATTCATGGCCGGTATAAGGATTTACCTCGCCTTTTTCCAAATCCTCTTCCTCCGGATCCCCCGGCAGATCCATCTCACCTTCTGCCTGTCTGTTTTCTATTTCTTCTTCCGAACTATTCTGCTCCTTACTCTCCCGGTCTTTTTCCTCCGTTCCATCTGACAACGCTTCTGATATTTCATCGGAAACTTCCATGGCATTTTCTTCTTTTTCTTCCTGGACTTCCTGTTCCGTCTTTGCGTCTTCTTTTCTTACTCTTCTCTGGAAGAAATCTCTCCAGCTTCCTCTCTGCTTTTTAACCGGTTTTTCACTTTCCTGTACCACTTCTTTCTGCAGCTCTTCCTGTGGCTCCTCTTCCTTCTCCTCTGCCTCTTCCCGGATCGTCTCCTGGGGTTCTTCTTCCGGTATTACCTCATCCGGTTCCGAATCATCTGCCGCTGCAACGTCTGCTTCCGGTTCTTCTGTTTCCGGAGCTGTTTCCAACTCATCCAGGCTATGATGAATATCCATCAGCTCTCCGATTGTAATATCTCTTTCCGCCGGAATTTTCTTCTCTTTTCTTTTCTTCTTTTTGGCAAGCAAAGTAAGCTCCGCCTCCGTCGGCGCAGCCTGTCTGTTTTCCTTTTCTTCCTCTGCCTTGGCTTCCCCTAAAATACTAAGATGGAACGGGCATTCCAGAATTTCGGCAATCATGCGCATATCCTGCTCCTGGAAATTATCCCTTCCCAAACGCTGAGTCAGATTCTGCCGGGACATCTTCTTCCCGGTCCGCTCTTCAATTATCTCTGCGAGTTCTTTGATCGTCATGCCTTTTCGGCTTAAGATAATTTTGACCTGTTCTCCGAATGTAAGATCTAACATGATATTCCTCCTTATTCAATTGAAATATACTCTCCCTGAAGGTCTACAAATTTTCTTTAGTAAACTTTTTTATTTCTTCATAAACCTATCTTTTTCCCATAAATATTTTATCAAAACATAAGATATCCGTCAATCCGGGATTTCGCTTTCCAGCTCTGTCACTTGTATTTCCGCAAACTGATCCGATGTACTGCACACCGCCATTTTAGCGTTTACACCGTCCATCTGATATTCTTTATAAAAAAATCTTTCCGGAAATTCCTCCGGCTTTTTCACAAGTACCGGATGATCTTCTTTGTCAAATTCTATCTCAAATTTTCTTGTATCAAGCTTCATTCCCAGGCGCACCGCTTTCATAAAGCTTTCTTTCAGCACCCAATACCTGAAAAATGCATCCGCCCGGTTCCTGTCGCCATCCTGTTTTTGAATATGTGCCATCTCCCCCGGACAAAAAAATCTTTCCGCCACCTTCATCCTTGCTTCTTTGACCGTTTCAATATCGCATCCGACCATTTCCCCCTCCCGGTCAGAGGCACTGCAAAGGACATACTTCCCAGAGTGAGACAAGTTAAAAGTTTCTTCTCCACTCCAGCCGTAATAAGATTTCATTTTCTCCCATAAAATCCAGGCTCCCACACTCTGGGCACGGTCCATCGGAAACCGGAGCCTGTCTGCTTTCCTTTTTCGCTCTTCCGGCACAAGCTCATAAAATTTCTTAAAGCACTTCTCTTCCGTCAATTTTGAAATATCTGCAAGCCATGTGTAGATCATACTCCTGACTCCCTCAACCTCTTTCTTCTTATCTTCCAGTCCGGAAGAAATTTTGTCATATAATTCTGGAAACGCTGATTATGACTTGGCTCGATCAAATGGCACAGCTCATGCACCAGCACATATTCCAGACACTCTTCCGGACAGAAAATCAGCTTTGTATTCAGTCTGATCTTTCCTGTCCTCGGCGTACAGCTGCCCCATCTCGTCTTCATCCATCTAAAGGTCCACCCGGAAGCGTGTACTCCCATAACCGGCTCCCACTTTTTCGCATATTGCAGTACCTGTTTTTTCATTTTCTCAATCTGCCCCTTTGTGGGCTGCCCTGCCTCTCCTTTTCCTGCCTGCTCCCTCATCTTCTCCTGATGGAGCCTGATCCATTCCTCTTTTGAGTCCACAAATTTTTTAATCCGTCCAGAAGGTGTTCCTTTCGGCGCAGTCACAAGCACCTCCCCTGCCGGAGGTCTGATATACAGATTAATATTCTTAATCCTGCGATACTCTATCTGCACAGGAATACCATTCAGATCATATATCATACTGCTCATTCCACTCCTTCAAAACTTCTTCCTCTATTTTCAGCATTTCTCTGTCATAGGTATAAATTCCATTTACTTCTTCCTCCACATCAGAAAGCTGGGTGTAAATGGTCACAGACAGTCCCTCCGCCAGTTTCGGAATAATCTGTTTCCGCATCAATTGTGAATATCCCCGTGTCAGTTCTCTTTTACTTCCGAAAATGCGATATCCATATACTTTACTGTACATGCTGTGCTCCCGAACCCTCCAGCAGTAACCGCCAAATTCTGTCAGCGCAGTAATCCTCTTGTCTGCTCTAAGTTTCAACTCAAAGAAATAATTATGGATACTCCGGAAATCTCCACCGGCCTGATCAAACCAGCCGCTGGCCTGATCCACCAAACGTGTTTCATCCTGTTCCCTGGCAGCCTCCGTAATCTCTTTCGCATCGAACTGCCCCCAGCCTTCATTGAAAAGGACCCATGTAATGATAGACGGATGATTCTGCAGAAGCCGGATAGTCTCTTTCATTTCTTCTACAAAAATTTCCCGGCTTTTCCCTTCTCTTCTCCCAAGGAGCCCATATGTACGATCCGTCACACGCAGATTTATTTTTTCAAATGCATTTGCCATGTAAGTGACATACCAGCGCTTGTACGGACGGCCTCCGCAGACCATATCCTGCCACACCAGCATTCCCAGGCGGTCACAGTGATAATACCAGCGTTCCGGCTCAATCTTAATGTGCTTGCGGAGCATATTGAATCCCAGCCGCTTCATCTCTTTAATATCAAATTCCAACGCTTCATCGGTCGGCGCAGTATAGAGTCCATCCGGCCAGTATCCCTGATCCAGCACTCCCTTCTGCAGATATGGGCGGTTGTTTAAAAACGGCCTTAAAATACCTTTCTCATCCTTTTTGGCCGAGATCTTGCGCATAGCAAAATAACTGTCCACTGTATCTTCTCCAAATGTAACTGTCATCTGATACAGAAACGGATCTTCCGGACTCCAGGGATGCATCTCTTGAATCGGAATCTGTAAAGGGACCCCTGCTTCCCCTTTAGCTTCTACGGGCTGCATTTCCTCCGAAGAAATTTCCACTGTAAATCTTCCACCCCTGTTAGAACACACTGTTATTTCAATCATTTCTTCATCAAATAGAGGTGTAGTCTTTATCTCTGTAATATATCGGCCGGGAACCTGCTCCATCCATACGGTCTGCCAGATTCCGCTCTGTGCAGTATAAAACATTCCGCCTTTCGCAAGTTTCTGCTTTCCCCGGCTGTAATAGGAGTGATCCGTAAAATCTCTTACTGCCACTAAAAGCTCATTTTCTCCTTCTTTCAGGGCATCTGTTACATCTGCAGTAAAGGGCAGATATCCGCCAAGGTGTTTCGTTACCAATATCTTATTTATATATACAGCCGCAAACTGATCCACGGCGCCGAAATGCAGAAGCCATCTTTTCCCATTCTCTTTTCTCACTTCCCGGGGCAGGATCCTTTTGTACCACAGCACCTGCCTTGGCCGAAGCTGTCTTTCCACCCCGGAAAGAGGCGCCTCCGGAGAAAATGGCACCAGTATTTTCCCGTCAAATCGGTCCGGAATACGCTTCGTCCCCATGATAGCATAGTCCCAGAATCCATTGAGATTCAGATAGCTTTCCCGTTTCATGGAAGGCCGGGGATATTCCTGCAGCACCTGGCCTTGGCTTTCCTTAACCTGATCGGTCCATCTTGTTTTTAACTTTTTCATGTGCTGCCTCCTTTGCCTCTCGTCGTTTTCCTTATTATAACGGATATGCCGGAAGCCCACAAGTAAGACCTCTCCACTCGCCATGCCGATCGCCTCATCGCTTCGCGCCGCGGCGATCTCGGGCTCTCGCCCTAAACCAGATTTTCTTTCCTCGCCATGCGACCAAGACTATGGCTCCGCCATACTCTCGGTCCCGGGCTCTCGCCCTATAAAAGTACGCGAAAAAGGACCCGCTTTTGTGTAAACACAACGCGAATCCTTTTTCACATACTTTTGCATGGCTCGTTGCCATCAGATATTCCAATGCTTATGTTTTGATGTTTTGAGGCGGGCCATGGCTCTTGCGAGGGATGCCTGTGACAAGTAGTATTCCTGAAGGCTTTGTTTGTGGCGCAGTCGTTCTTCTGCTCTTTGTTTTGCCTCTTCTGCTCTTTTGACATCTATTTCTTCGGGCCGTTCTGCCGCATTGACGAGGACGGAAACCCGGTTGTTGATGATTTCTGCAAATCCCTGTGACACTGCTGCCGTAATCCATTCCCCTTCCGGAGTTTTCAGGTGCAGTTCGCCAATTTCTACTGCCACGACCATATTTTCATGGTGGGCCAGTACGCTGAACTGTCCGTCCTCAATAGGAAGGATCAAATTTTCGCATTGCCCGTCATAAAAAATTTTATCACTGGATATAACTCTTAGATGAAATGTTTTCATAAGCGCTTACTCCTTCGCTTCCGCCTTTGCTTTTTCTATAACTTCATCTATTGTTCCTACATTGAAAAATGCGTTTTCAGGATATCCATCCATTTCCCCATTTATAATTGCCTTGAATCCGCGGATGGTTTCTTTTAAAGGCACGTATTTTCCGGGGATTCCTGTAAACGTCTCTGCTACCGAGAATGGCTGGGACAGGAATCTTTGGATCTTTCTTGCACGGTTTACTGTCATCTTGTCTTCTTCTGACAGTTCTTCCATACCAAGGATCGCGATAATATCCTGCAACTCTTTATATTTCTGAAGAATCTCCTGTACGCGGCGCGCTACCATGTAATGCTCTTCTCCGACTACGTCTGCCTCCAGAATACGGGAAGTGGATTCCAGAGGATCCACAGCAGGATAAATACCCTGCTCCACAATCTTACGAGACAGAACGGTTGTAGCATCCAGATGGGAGAATGTTGTGGCCGGCGCCGGGTCCGTCAGGTCGTCTGCCGGAACGTAAACTGCCTGCACAGAAGTAACAGATCCGTTTTTTGTAGATGTAATACGCTCCTGCAGGGCTCCCATCTCGTTTGCCAGAGTCGGCTGATACCCTACAGCGGAAGGCATACGTCCCAAAAGCGCGGAAACTTCTGACCCGGCCTGGACAAAACGGAAAATATTGTCGATAAAAAGCAGTACGTTCTGATGTTCCTGATCCCGGAAGTATTCTGCCATGGTAAGCCCTGTCTCTGCTACACGCATACGGGCTCCAGGCGGCTCATTCATCTGCCCGAATACCAGGGCCGTCTTATTCAGAACGCCTGATTCACTCATTTCTGTCCAGAGATCATTTCCTTCACGGGAACGCTCACCAACTCCGGTGAAAATGGAATATCCGCCGTGCTCTGTAGCAATATTATGGATCAGCTCCTGGATAAGAACAGTTTTTCCGACTCCCGCACCTCCGAAAAGACCAATCTTACCACCTTTTGCATATGGGGTCAGAAGGTCAATGACCTTGATCCCCGTTTCCAGGACTTCTACCGCCGGACTCTGTTCTTCAAAACTGGGCGCTTTTCTGTGGATTACCCAATGTTCCGTATCTTCACTGATCTTTTCCTTATCATCAATGGTTTCGCCAAGTACATTAAAAAGGCGTCCAAGCGTCTGCTCTCCTACCGGCACCTTAATTCCTGCTCCGGTTGCGGTTACTTCCATCCCTTTACAAAGTCCGTCACTGGAAGCAAGCATGATACAGCGGGCTGTATTGTTTCCCACATGCTGTGCAACTTCCATTACACAGCGTCTGCCGCCGTTATCTACTTCCAGCGCATCCTTGATAAAGGGAAGATCTTCTATACTATCAAATTCCACATCTACAACAGGTCCCATAACCTGTACAATTCTTCCTTTTGTCATAATGCCTTGTCTCACTTCCTTTTCTGTGCATTGGCACCGCCGATTACCTCTGTTAATTCCTGAGTAATATCCGCCTGCCTTACACGGTTATAGGTTATATTTAATTCAGCCAGCATATCCGTTGCACTGTCTGTTGCATTTTTCATAGCCTGCATACGTGAATTTTGCTCACTGCAATAGGACTCCACCAGACATCCGTATATTGTTCCTACCAGATAATTTGGTACAATACTGTCCATGACCCTGTGCGCTGAAGGATACAGCGTAACGGATTCCCGGTATACCCCTGCTTCCGCAAGCATTTCTTCCGGAGAAAAATTTATTTTTTGCAGTGGAAGAAGCTTTAACTCCTCCGTCTCTGCCTGCAGTGCATTTTTCATCTGGGTGTAGATAATATAGATATCATCTACCTTACCTTCCTCAAATAATTCAATCATGCCCATCGCAATCTTTCTTGCGCGGTACAGATTAGGATCCTGTACCGTGTAACGGAACTCGGAATCCAGCTCATCCTCCTTTTTGGAAAAATACTGCCTTCCTACTTCTCCCAGCACGAATACTTTATGTCTGCCCGGTTTTGCCAGCAGCTCTTCCGCCTTTTTCAATACATTGTGATTGTAAGCTCCCGCCAGTCCCTTATCTGCCGTAATGACAATACATGCTATCGTCCTTTCTTCCTCCGGAATCCTCTCTCTCCGGTCGAAGAAATGGCTGTGCATATCCGGCACATGACGCAGGATTCTTGCGATTTCCACCTGCATAGCATAAAAGAAAGGCTCTGTTTCCGTCAGCTTCTTTCTGGCCTGCTTCATTTTAGAGGATGAAATCAGGTACATGGCATTTGTAATTTTCTTCGTTTCCTGAATACTGGCCATCCGCTCTTTTAATTCTCTTGCATTTGCCATAATCACACCTGCTTATCTTTTCTCTTTAAATTCCTTTACAATATCCAGAATCTTTTGAAGCAATTCGTCATCTAATACTTTTTTATCTTCGATGGCCTTACAAACCTCCGGATATTCCCTGTCAAAGTAATCCAGCATATCCAGCTGTACTTCTTTTACCTTCTTTGTTTCTACATCCAGAAGCAGCTTGTGAGTCGCCGCACACAAAGTAATCACCTGTGCATGCAGACTTAATGGATTGCCAAGCGGCTGCTTCAGAAGCTCTGTCAGACAGCTTCCGTATTTCAGCTGCATTTTTGTAGCGTCATCAAGATCCGAACTGAACTGAGTAAAAGATTCCAGCTCCCTTGCCTGTGCCAAGTCAATACGTACGCTTCCTGACGCTTTCTTCATTGCTTTTGTCTGTGCAGCGCCGCCGACACGGGAAACCGAAAGTCCTACATTGACCGCCGGTCTCATACCTGCATTAAACAGATCGCTTTCCAGGAAAATCTGTCCGTCTGTGATGGAAATGACATTGGTAGGAATGTAGGCTGATACATCGCCCGCCTGAGTCTCAATGATCGGAAGGGCTGTAATAGAACCTCCTCCTGCTGTTTCATTTAAGCGGCTGCTTCTCTCCAAAAGTCTGGAATGCAGATAAAAGACATCTCCCGGATACGCCTCCCGCCCCGGGGATCTCCCCAACAGGAGCGAAATCGCACGGTAAGCCACCGCATGTTTCGACAGATCATCATAAACGATCAGTACATCTTTTCCCTGATACATAAAATATTCTGCCAGGGCTGTGGCAGAGTAAGGTACGATATACTGCATAGGCGCGCATTCACTTGCTGTAGAGCAAAATACAGTCGTATAATCCATAGCGCCGTGAGAACGCAGCGTATTTACAAGCTGAGCCACAGTAGAAGCTTTCTGACCGATTGCAACATAAATACAGATAACATCCTTCCCTTTCTGGTTCAGTATGGTATCCAGCGCAATAGACGTTTTACCCGTCTGGCGGTCACCGATGATAAGCTCACGCTGTCCCCGGCCGATAGGAAACATGGAATCAATAGAAAGGATTCCTGTTTCCAGCGGAACGCTTACGGATTTACGTTCAACGATCCCCGGTGCTTCCTCCTCTACCGGACGATAATCTGCCGCCTCAATCTCTCCTTTCCCATCAATAGGAGAACCAAGGGCGTCCACAATTCTTCCAATATAGGCTTCCCCTACAGGAATACCGGCCATTTTACCGGTTCTTGCTACCTTAGTTCCTTCCTTTATATCAGAATCATCTCCAAACAAGATACAACTGATCTCATTCTGCTTGATATCCTGCACCATACCTTTCAGACCTGTTTCCAGTGTCACAATTTCACCGTACATGGCATGGTCTATTCCATAAACGGAGGCGATTCCATCTCCAACAGAGACAACATATCCAACTTCCTGATCTCTGCTTATCACGTCATAATTTTCTATCTCTTCTTTTATAATAGAGATAATTTCTGTTGAGCCGATTGTACTCAAGTTTTTCACCTCCAGGTCAATTTTTGTTCTAATCTCTTCAGGCGTCCCTGTATGCTGTAATCATACTCCCTGCCATTCACATGCAGAAGGAACCCGCCAATCAGTTCCGGGCGCTTCTCCATGTTCCACTCCACACTCCTGGCATGGAACTTATCACATATGAATTTTTCCATTTCTTTCTTCTGCTCGTCCGTCGGAGCTGTCACGTATACAAGATGCGCAGTCACAATACCTGACATCTCATTTTTCTTCTGACGATACGCTGCAAATATCTCTGAAATATCTCCGGCCTTTCCGTGGTCTGTCACTACCTTAAGAAAATTGCGGATTGACGGATCAAAAATCCTGTCGATCAACTTATGCTTCTTCTCCAGTGTCACCACCGGATTCTGAAGAACCTGTACAAGTTCCGGGGATTCTTCAAAAATCTGCTCTGCCGCCATGATTGCTTCTTCGGAAACTTCCAGGTCAAACAGCACCTTCGCATAACGTATAGACGCCATGGAACAGTATGCTTCTCTACTTTTCGCTGTTTTCATTGGGGTCACCTGCTTCTTTCAGAAATTGATCATACATTGCCTGGCTGTTTTCTTCGCTGCAGTTTTCTGTAAGTATCTTTCTTGCGGCATCTACAGCAAGCCCTGCAACCTCTGTTTTCATTTCTCTTAATGTCTGTTCTCTTTCCAGATCAATGGTTTCCCTGGCTGTCTTTATGATCTTTTCCGCCTCTTCTCCCGCATCGTCCAAAATGCGGTCATATTCCTTTTTCGCATCCGCTCTGGCCTGCTCGATCATCTGGCGAGACTGGTCTTTCGCCCCGCTTAAAGCCTGTTCATACTTTTCTTTCATCTCAAGGGCCTGTGCCTTTTGATCACTGGCATTTTGAAGCCCTTCTTCGATCATGGCTTTTCTTTTTTCCATAATATCAGTCAGCGGTCTGATCAGAAATTTTCGAAGCAGAAGGAAGAGAACTACCAGGTTTATCATTTCCAGGACAAAGTTAAAGTCTAAACTTAACACTTCCCAGTACCTGCCTTTCTATATATTCCGTCTTCCCTTTCCGGTTTCCATTCCTACTGGAGGAAGAAAATAACAAGAAGGCCGATAATGAAACCATAAATAGCTGTAGCTTCTGCAAGAGCACATCCAAGGATCAGAGTTTTGCTGATCTTGCTTTCTGCTTCCGGCTGTCTTGCAATAGCCTCTGCTGCTTTTCCTGTTGCAATTCCAATACCAACACCTGCTCCAATACCTGTAAATACTGCGATTGCAGCTCCGATTGCAATAATTGTTCCTGTCATGTCTTTTACTCTCCTTTTCTTTCTCTATTCCATTTCCTCATTCATAAATAATGCAGTCAAAAATACAAATACATATGCCTGCAAAAGTCCGTCGAATATGTCAAAATAAAAACTCAACGGAATTGGTACTAAAAGTGGCACGACCTGTTTTACAAGTTCCATAACCACAAATCCTCCCAGCATATTACCGAAAAGCCGCATGCAAAGCGACAACGGGCGGATAAAGATTTCCATCACCATGATCGGTGCTACAATGGGAACGGGTTTGGCAAAATGGCAGACCCAATGCTTCATACCATTTCTATGTATGCCTGAATACTCAATCACCAGCATACTCATGATGGCAAGTGCCGCCGTTACATTGAGATCCTTTGTCGGCGGCTTAAATCCGGCAAGGCCAATGACATTTGATACTGCAAGATAAAGTGCCACTGTAATCAAATAGGGGATGTAGCGTTTGTTTTCTTTGCCGATAATACCCTCAAAGAAATCCTGCGCCCATCCGATAGCCGATTCCAATGCAAGCTGAACTTTCCCGGGATTCTCTATTTTCAGATTTCTCACAAACAATATGGAGAGAATCGTAAGCGCTGCCATAATAATCCAGGTAACGACAATGGACTCATTTACGGCAATGCCGCCGAAGATCGGAATTTCAAAAACCGGTTGACAGTTCAGTTCTTCCAGCAGCTTTTCCGTTAATTCTTCCGTACTATCCCCTTCTTTCCTCTATTTTTGTCTTGTAGATATTACTGCTATCTTTTAGCTTTGTCAATCAATTTTAACGACATTTTAGCGCCTTGTTTCCCTATGGATTTCTTCCTCTTTTTTATGAAAAATCTCTCCTTTTCTTTCCACTTTTTTGTCAAAATTATGTGTTTTTTCTTTTTTTCTTCCGCCTTTTCTATTTGAGATTTTTTTCAAGACTATTTTTGCACAATAATCTTCTTTTATTTTCTATTTTTTTGTATCTTTTTTACAATTCTTTTATATTTCAGCAATTTTGCCTTTGTATCATATCTATAACCACATTTCTCTTTTTTGTCTCATTTCGTCATTTTTACTTTTTCTTTCCATCCTGGTTTTTCCAGATTTTCTTTTTCCAGTTAAGATGTTTTTAATAAAATTTTGTTTTCTTTTAGATTCTGAAAACATTTTAGACACATTTTCCTCTTATAATAAAACCAGATAGTTGAAAACACATCAACTATCTCCCCCCTCATAAAGTAAATGCATCGAAGGGTTCGCCCTTCGATGCAAACTTTACTCTCATTCCTTTTAAATAACTATAACTACAGGCTCCCTTCACAGGTTATCCTATGAAGGGAGCTTCTGTTTTTCTATTCCAATTTCTTTCAGCACTTCTGCAGAAATCTCCGGGAAAGGGATCACCGGTCCCGGATCTCCTTCATGATCTCCGATCATCTTTTCCATCCATATCATATGGTACCATCTGCCGAATTTAAAACCGCTGTTATGGAATTTTCCCACAAGTTTATATCCCAAATGCTCATGGAAAGAAGCGCTGTTCTTTGTCAGATATTCGTCCTCTTCCTCCGGATATCCGATGCAGGCATTGAGATTTCGAATATTTCTAAGTCTGGAAGCATCTTCCAGTGCCTGATACAGCTTTCTTCCTACACCGTTCTTTCTCTGGCCCTCTTTTATGTAGATCGTTGTCTCTGCCGACCAGCTGTAGGCCTCTCTCCCCACAAAGTTTCCCGTGTAGGCATAGCCGATTATTTCACCGTCTTCTTCCGCTACAAGATAAGGGTGTTCCCGAAGAATATTTGTCATCCTTTGTCGAAATTCCTCCAGATCAGGCACTTCATATTCAAACGTAATAGCCGTTTTCTCTACATACGGCCTGTAAATCTCCAATATTTCCGGCGCATCTTCCAGGCATGCCATACGGACAATCACTGTATGTTTCATTTTGATTCCTCCATCCGTTTGTATTTAAAGCGGCAGATCCCTCTTTTCAAATCCTGCCACAGAAACTGTAAAAAGACAAAACGTCAACACAAATAATATCCCGACTCCAGCTAACGCCTCTGGTTCATATTGTACGATTTCTTCCGGCATAAACAAGCTTAAAGGCGTAAAATATTTTAGAAAATTCACCTTATCATTTACCTGGGAGAGCATCTGTATAAGAACAAAGATTAGGCCAAGTCCCGCCCCAATGCCGACAGAATATTTCAGTTCATTAAACATACATGCAGTCAGAAAACCAAGGGCCGCCAAAAAAAACTCCAAAAATAGCAGTCCTGCATTTAAAACAAGAAATTCCGAAACCTCAAGCTCTCCTTCGTACATCAAAGCGCTGAATACTATCACCAAAACAGATGCATACACAACCAGCAGCAGGATACCCAACAACAGAACAAACCCCTGTGTAACTAAGATTTTCTTCCGGCTGTAATGTGTGTTTAGCAAATAAGCCATTGAACCTTTATCTATATATTGCGCTGCCAGCTTATAACACATGATCATCGTATATATAAATGGAATGACGATCAGAATAAAACCGTACAGATAGTTAATAATAAAATCCAGCAAAGTAATTCCCGGATTCTGCATTCCAAATGCCGCAAAAAGCTCCGGCATACTTTCTGCCATAGCATTGATCCCTTCTCCTAGTTCCGGATCATACATCGCCGTAATGACACCTGCATATATTGTGATAATACCCATAAATAAAAGCAGCAGCCTGCCGTTCGACTTTATCCCCATTTTCAAAAGCGGCATACTCATACCCGTTCCCCTCCGTAATACTGCAAAAATACTTCTTCCAATGTCTGGTGTCTGGCATTGATATCCTCCACCTCATATCGATTCAATTCACGCAACAGCTCCATCGTATTTCCTTTCATTAAAAAACATACTGTATTGCAGCTCCTTTTACTGCCCGGATATTTTCCCTGGAACATTTTTGCACTTCGTTCGTCCGAAAATGTAATCTCATAATGCTTGCTTCTTCCTGTCCGGATTTTCTCCATATTTTCGTCAGCGACTATTTTTCCATTCTTTATCATAACAATCCTGTCACATGTATTTTCAATTTCTTCAAAAATATGTGAGGACATCAGAATCGTTTTCCCTTTCCTTCTCTCTTCCTTTATCAGCTCCACAAACTTATTTTGCATAAGTGGATCAAGGCCGCTTGTAGGTTCATCGAGGATCAGAACCGGTGCATCCTGCATGAACGCAACTACCAAAGCAATTTTTTGTTTCATTCCTTTTGACATTTTTTTCAATTTTACCTTAGGATCAAGCTCCAGATAATCGATCAGCTCGCCGGCATATCCCAAATCTTTCATCTGCTTCATTTCCGCCATAAAACGAATAAAGTCCATACCGGACATGTGATCCATAAAGGCAATTTCTCCCGGAAGATACCCAATCCTTTTCTGAATATCAGCCGCCTGCCGAAAACAATCCATACCAAAAATTTCCGAATATCCTCTGTCAGGCTTAATAAACCCCATCAGATGTCTGATCGTCGTTGTTTTACCTGCTCCATTCGCCCCCAGAAACCCAACTGTCTCCCCTTCATTGGCAAAAAAAGAAATATTGAAAACACCTTTTTGATCCCCATAATCTTTTGTCAGATTCTTAATATCTATCACGCTCATAAATAATTCTCCTTGTAGCTTATTTTGCGCAGCATTTCTTTCCATTGATCAAATTCCCTTACCATTTCCTCAAAAGAAACAGGGAGATTCATTCGCCGCTTCTCCAAGAGATATCCTTCTGAGAGCCAACTCATTTTTATTGTAATTCATTGACTATTTTTTTCAACCCCTCCCGACACCTCTTTATCGTCGTCTCCCTAAATATTCAACGAGATAAGCAGCAGTTTAGGAAATCTTAAACCCGGCTTAAGAATATTTCGTTTTCTTTTATTTTCTCCTCATACTTTTGACATATTTTCCCTTTATAATAAGAGTCAGATAGTTGAAGAACACATCAACTATCTCCCCCTCATAAAGTAACGCGTCAGGATCCGCAATCTCCCGACGCCATACTTTACTCTCTCATTCCTTTAGATAACTATAACGACAACGAAAACCCACCGGCCGAAAGGTCAGTGGGTTTTCGCTGTCTGTATTCCATTATTCTATTAACATAATTTCTCTGTTTTTAGTTGTCATAATCCATTTCATCTGATAAAATAAACTCATACAACTCTACATAATGTGTTTACCCAGGGAACCGATGGGGCGATATGCCAGCTACCCGGCAGAAAGGGGGTTGGTGCTTATGATAACATGGTCTGATCTATTTACCTTTATCATTATGCTTTGTGCAGTTATTAGCCTTGCAGCCGATAACAACCGCAAAAAATAGCGCCCTCACCCAGCCAGTGTAGCGCTATTTTTACAATACATATTCGCCGGGTGGCTAGGTTTTAGCTAGCTATCGGCTCCCTTGTTAAGTATATTATAGCAAAGATAAGTAAAATGTCAACTGCCCACTTTAAGTCTTGCAGACCAGTGGATTTCCACTGTCTATATTCCATTTTTATAGTGACATAATTTTTTCACTTTCAGTTGTCATAATCTATCTCATCTGATAAAATAAACTCATACAATTCTACATAATGTATTTACCCAGGGAACCGATGGGGCGGTATGTAGCCACCTACTCATAAGAGAAAGGGGCTGGTGCTTATGTACGTAACATACAGCGATTTATTTACTTTTGTTATTATGCTGGTTGCTGTTATCACCTTTGTTATGACCGTCAATAAGCATAACAAAAAATAACGCCCTCACCCGGAAAAGTGTAGCGTTATTTTATGAAACATAATTACCGAGGTGGCTAGATTTCAGCTAGCTATCGGTTTCCTTGTTAAGTGTATTATATCAAAAATAATCAAAATGTCAACCATTCAAAAAGAATCCCAAGGATGAGTCACACAAGACTTCCTTTTTCACCGAAAATACAAAATCAATACTTTCTTAATTCGGAGTTAAGAAATTTTCGTTTTCTTTTAGGATTCTATCATACTTTTGACACATTTATTCTTTATACTATGAATCAGATAGTTGATAAACAACTATCTTTCCCCCTCACAAAGTAACGCGCCAGACTTCGCAACTTCTGGCGTCACACTTTACTCTCATTCCTTTAGATAACTATAACAACAACGAAACCCGTTAGCCTTTAAGGTTAACGGGTTTTCGCTGTCTGCTCCTTTTCTTACCAGAGAGTTCCAATAATCACTACCGAATACAGAACTTGCATCCGTAAAGGTGTACCGCATCAGCAAGGTCTGACAATCTGAGAATTGCAAATTCACGGTCAATCACAACACTTGGAGATCCCGTTGTCAAATGTTGGTCCAGATAACAGGCCTTTATAACTCCGGATCAATCTGGGCTTTCATTTCTTTTGTCTGTCCACTGGCCAGATCTACAAACTGATCCTGGACATCTTCCATATGGAACTGCGCATAGAACGGGCAAAAATCCTGCTTTCATCAACAAAATATCAAGTTCAGGAAATTGCTGAAAAAATCGGAATAGAAAAACCAAACAGCTTCCGGCAGGCATTCAAACACGCAACCGGAATGTCCCCCTCGCAGTTTCGCCGAAAAACACCGGAACATTTATAAAACTGCCGGAAGCTGTTCCCTTTGATCCGTCTATTCAATTCCTTCCGTTTCAATAACAAATTTTACTGTTCCATCCATAGAAGAATCTTTTCCGCTAAATGTATCATAACGGCACGTTTCAGAAGACAAAGCCTCCAGGCGGTCCAACACTCCCTGCAATTCTTCTTTTACTGCTTTCTGGATCCGGGACGTTCCTTCTTCCTCCAACTGTGCCATACCCGCTGAAAGAGCTCCGGCACCGGACTGGAGCCGGGAGATCCCTCCTTTCACCTGTGCACTTCCCAACTGCAGAGAGCTCCCTCCCTTGGTCAGCTCTTTTGTTCCTGATGCAAGAGAGAACGCTCCGTTTCTTAATGAACCGCTTCTTCCAGAAAGACCGGCACTTCCTTGCGCCATCTGTGTTCCCAGAGTATCCAATCCGGCTGCCAATCTGTTCGTTCCTCCTGACATGGTCTCTATCCCAGCTGCAATGGAAGGACTGCTGCTTTTTATCTGATCTGCTCCATTTCGTAAGCTGTCATTAAAACCGTTCAACTTGTCAAATCCATCCAGAAGACTGTCAATTCCTTGCGAGGCCTCTCCCAGTTCTTCTGATGAATCCTTTAATTGTTCCATTCCTCCTGACAAACTTTCTACTGCTCCGTTCAGCCCACGCATGCCTTCCTCTAAAGTTTCCACCCGGCTCCCCAGATCTTTCAGATCTTCTTCGGGAAGCTGCTCTTTTACACTGCTGATCTCATCAAGTCCCCCCTTAAGATCCTCCATCTCTCCCGGAAGCTTTCCTGCGGCCGTTTCAAAAGTATTTAGGTCAGATTCGATACTGTCAATTGTTTTCGAAATTCCCGAGATATCTATCTGTGAAAAGTCCGGTTCCTGAACAGTGTTCAAGTTCTCCATTCCACTTAAGTTCTCTGCCGCATTCTTCGCATGATCAAGGTCAGTGATCACCTGACGGACCTCTTCCGCGGTTCCGTCCTGTCCTTCCTGCTCCAGGCAATTAGCCTCCTGTTCCAACTTACCTATCGTGGTCTCGATGGAAGAAACGCTCTGCTCCGCCGCATTTTTCGCACTGGCAATTTTTTCATTATTCAATGCTACCGTATTGTTGATCTGTCTGACCTGGTCTATACAATCCGCTTCCAAACAGGACAGCTGCGAATCCATTGTTTCAAGCTGCCCGGAAATATCTTCCAACGCAGCCGCAATATTTTCCGCCGGATATATCATCTCTTCCTGCAGTTCTGTTTCCAGTCCTTCTGAAGCATTCGCCAGCTCACGGCTTGCTTTTATCATATGATCCACTTGAATCAGTAGATTGTTTACTGCATCTTCAGAGAGTACTTCCCGAAGTCTGCCGGTTTCTTTTGCAAGTTCCTCTGATGCTGCCAGGATATCTTCACCGGAACTTCCCTCTCCATCCACACTGGCAGCAAGCTGTGCCGCTGCTGTCTTTACTTGTTCAAGTCCATCTCCCAGCTTCGAAAGATTTTCCGCCCTTTCCGAAAGCTGCTGTTCTCCCTTTATATAGGCGGTCACTCCTTCAGCCAACGCGTCCGCGCCTTCTGTATACTCCCGGGCCCCCAGTGCAATTGTATTGACCCCATTGACATATTCCGTCACTGTCCCGGACAACTCGCCATTTACTCCCAGGTACTTTTGAATACTGCCATTCAGCACATCCACGCCTTCTGTATATTGATCTACACCAAGTGCAAGCGCTCCGGCCCCTTCATCTAAAATCTCAATTCCACTTTTAAGTGCCTGAATCCCCTCGTCAAACTCTTCATAACTGCTTCCGAGAGTATCTGCCCCGGCGGAGAGCTGCCGGGAACCGTCTGTAAGTTCCAGGGCTGCATTTTCCAGTTCATCTATCGAAGCCTGCAGGGAATCAAAATCTGTAATGTCCTCGGTGTGAATATCCTCCAAAAGGTCTGTCAATCCTATTGTAAAAGCAGGCGACATAGAAAAGTCTTCCACATCTGCGGAAATATTCAAAGTCTCCGGGATCGTAAGTGCCAAATCCTCGGCTTCTTTCATCTCAAGATCCAGGCTCTCCTTAAGTCCCGGCATAGCAAATCCAATTACAATATTCCGGTTTCCATCATTGATCACCTTTCCATTATCGATTACCACATTAGAAAATGTTTCATTCGGAAGAACAAGCCCTGTCATCATAACGAAGGGACTATATACCTCCTCTTCTTTTCCATTTACAGAAACTTTTCGTTTTTCATAATTCCTGTAATCGATCCGTATTTCCAGGTGTCCGTTTTTTCCTTTTAATTCTTCCGGCTTCATCTCTTTCCCGTCCAGATAATATGTCAATTCTACAGAAACCGGAAGATCCTGTTTTGCTGTTCCCTGATAGTAAATATCTTCTCCTTCCGCATTCCATACTATCTCACTTCCGTTTTTTGTAAATGTTTCTTCTCCCTTTACATTTTTCACCTCATCCAAAGAACTGACATCCGAAAGGCTTCCTGAGTTCTCGATTCCCTTAAGCCAGTCTGATACGGTCACTTTTGTCTGTTTTCCACTGGCGTCTGCATTGACATATACTGTTTCATCCTTACTGATCTCACTTTCTGCCGCTGCGTTGACCGGCATCACACACATCACCGCCGACATTCCTGCCGCGATGGAAACTGCCACTTTTTTTCTGTTTCTGTTCATATGAACCTACATCCTTTCTATACAATATTTCTTATCCTCTATGGCAAACCCGACTGATGTCTTACAGATTACTTTATCAAATATCATAAACATTGCCGGAAGCAGCAAAATCACTACACACATACTGATTAGAGCTCCCCTCGCCAGAAGCGTACAGATTGAGCCGATCATATCTACATTAGAATAAATCGCAACTCCGAATGTAGCCGCAAAAAAACTGAACCCGCTGCCGACTATGGATACCATACTGACTCTGTGCGCTATATCAATGGCTTCTTTCTTAGTCCGTCCCCTCTGTCGTTCCTTCTGGTATCGGCTCGTCATGAGAATCGCATAATCCACTGTCGCGCCAAGCTGTATTGTTCCGATCACAATGCTTGCTACAAAAGGCAGGCTGATGCCCTGATAATATGGAATTGCCATATTGACAGCAATTGCAAATTCAATTACAGCTACAAGAATAACCGGGATTGAAATAGATTTGAACGTCAGCATAATGATCAGAAAAATTGCCGCGACAGACACAGTATTTACCATTTTGAGATCCACATCTGTCACATCCTGAAGATCTTTCATCAGCGGCGCCTCACCAATCACCATAATATTTTCGTCATATGACTTTACAATAGTATCAATCCGGGCAATCTGAGCATTGACTTTATCTGTCGCGGAACCGTATTCCGAACATACAAACGCCAGCTCGCAGTGTTCACTTTTCAACATTTCTCTGATTTCCTGTGGAATCATAGAGTCCGGCACAGAAGGCCCGATCAGTGAATTTTGGCAAAGGGTCCATTTCACCCCTTCTACCTCTCCAACTTCTTCCAGCATTTTCTGCTTCTTCACCTCATCCATATCTTTATCCATAAGAATCAGATGCATATTTGCCATGTCAAAATCTTCTGATAATTTTTCATTGGCAACATTGCTGGGAAGGGATGCCGGCAGTGACTGTGCAATATTATAATAGATATGAGTATTGCTGTTTCCGTAAATTGCCGGAGCGAGCAGCAATAGAAACAACACGATCCACGCTTTGTAATGCTTTGTAATAAATCCGGAAAGATGATCCATACTGGGAATCAAAAGTTTATGGGAAGTCTTTTCAATTCCTCTGTCGAATGTAAGGATCAGCGCCGGAAGCACTGTAACACAACAGATCACTCCCATAATGACGCCTTTCCCCATGACAATCCCCAGATCCCTCCCCAGGGCAAACGTCATAAAACAAAGCGCGGCAAATCCGGCAATCGTTGTTACAGAACTTGCCATTACAGATTTAAAGGTATTGGCAATGGCATGCCCCATGGCACGCTCTTTTTCTCCCGGGAATCTTCTTTTATTTTCCTCATAACTGTTTAACAGGAAAATAGAATAATCCATCGTGACCCCAAGCTGCAGTATTGCTGTCAAGGATTGTGTGACATAGGAGATTTCTCCCAAAAAAATATTAGTTCCCATATTATAAAGAACTGCAAAACCAATACTTACCAGAAACAGCACCGGCACCAGGAAGGACGCTGATGTCAGCTCCAGCACTAAAAGGCACAAAAGTACTGCAATTACCACATAGACCGGAAGCTCCTGAAGGCACAGGTTTTTAATATCTGTGACCACTCCCGTCATACCGCTGATAAAGCACCGTTTATCTGCAATTTCCCTCATCTGTGTGATCGCATCCATAGCCTCGTCCGAAGAGGTAGTATTGTCAAAAAGCGCCAGCATCATCGTTGCATCTCCCCGAAAAAATGTTTCCCTCATCTCTTCAGGAACCATTTCCACCGGAAAGCTAAGATCTGCGGCATCATCATACCACAGCACATCTTTTACATGAGGAACTTTGCTGAATTTTTCTTCCATCTTCTGTACATCTTTCAATTCCATATCTTCTACAACCACCATAGAAAATGCACCCATCCCGTATTCATCTACGAGAATATCCTGCCCTTTGACAGTTTCCAGGTGTTCCGGAAGATAGCTAAGCAGATCATAATTCACCCGGGTCATTCCCATCCCGACCACAGCAGGAATTGCCAGAAGCACTCCCAAAAGTAGAATAAGTTTTCTGTGTCTGGCAATCCATTTGCCGACTTTCACCACCAGTATCAACCCCTTTTCCTATTTAACTTTTCGTTTCACTGCATATTTTTCTAAAGCAGCTTATTTTGTACAGCTGTCACAGCCCTAAGTATAATTGAAAAATGACTAATAGTCAATATTTTAGAGTCAAAAAATGAATTTTGGTCATTTATTGACTTTCCTGCGTTTTTCTTACATAATATAAGTAACGCTTCAGACAGATCAGCGCGGCACTGATTCCGCAGGGCTGTTTGAGACAACAAAGGATTGAGGTACACAAATGGGTAAAATTGATGATAATAAAAAGAGAAAGAAAGATGCTCTGCTCTCCTCGGCTTTCCAACTATTTACAGAAAAAGGCTTTTCCAAAACAACCATATCGGATATTGTCAACCATGCCGGACTCGCGAAAGGTACTTTCTACCTGTATTTTGAGGATAAATATGACCTCAGAAACCGGGTCATTGCCTACAAAGCCGGGCAGTTATTCGACAATGCCTGCCAGGAACTTGAAAAAAACAGTATAAATAGCTTCGAAGAAGAACTTCTGTTTATTACAGACTATATCATTGATTGTTTCTGCCGCCAGCATTCCCTGATGGAATTTGTTGCCAAAAATTTATCATGGGGTATTTTCAAACACACTTTTTCCAGCACAGAATTTATGGCATCTCAGGACTTCTATGATCATTATCTGCAGTCCATGGAAAAGTATCATATAAAATGTAAATCTCCTGAGCTGATGCTTTTTACCATAATCGAGCTGATCGGAGCTACAAGTTATAACTGCATCCTCCACAATCAACCTGTGTCCATTGAGGAGTACCTCCCCTATTTACATGAAACGCTCCGACATATTATTATCGTATATACAGACGAGACACCTTCCGCCTGATGTACTTATCAAAGGCAAAAAAATAAGCCGTATACAGCAAACCCCTGCAGGGATTTTCTGTATACGGCCGTTTCTATTGGCGTCTTATTCTTCTATATAATGAACCCTTGTTTCCTCATACCGGTTCTGCTGCTTTCTCTCCTGTGCCGGATACCTTTTTCCCAATGTCATTCCAGAATGTCTATCTTCAGTACCCTGTCAACTGCCATTCCCGGAAGGCCTCTGTAAGCATATGCTCCCGATTCGAACAGCAGATACATTGTTCCTCCATCCATGCATATCTGTTCCAGCATACGGGGGAGCCGGATATCCTGCAAAGCCATCTCGTCTGTATAGTCCCGTATTCCGTCTGATACCTGGTAAGCGGCCAAACGGGAAGGTGTAATTCCCATAGAATAGGAAAGAAAAAGCATATCTCCAAGGAAGGTCATTCCCTGTGCATATCGGGAAATTTCCAAATCATCCTCATCTGCAACTCCCTGACGGCTGTGCTGTCCGTCATATTCCACCCGGACACTTTGAATATTTCCATCATCCTGGAGCTCATACTTTTTAATCATTCCGTTTCCTTTTGTCGAATAATAACCCACATACAGATAGGAATGATCATATGTCATGAAGGAACTCCGGGGAATATCCAAAATATTGTTTACATGAAGGAACCGGATCGGCCTGTATTCTTCCGTAAAATGATAGGCTTCTATTTCTTCTGCCGAGATCGCGTTCACCTGTGCCACTCCGTTCCTGCTCCCACACACCCAAAGATTGTGATATTCATCATCGTAGGCCAGACTGCCTACATGGGCTTTATTGGGAAGGACAAGCTCTTTCAGGAACTCGTGAGTTTCCTTGTCTATCACATAAATTACTGAATTATGGGTTTTGGTATGGCAATATGCACTGATGAACAGGTATTTATCTGACACCGTAATCCCCTGAGGCGTCATGCCGCCGCATACAGACGCTTTCCTGTCTCTGTTTCCCCGCACTGTCATAGTTGCCTTCAGTCCCGGAATCACATAGGTGCCGCTGTCCGTTTCATCTTTATGTTTTTCGACAGCTTCTTCATACAGTCCTCTGTAAGGTTTCAGACGTTCCTTAAATTCTCCCAGGGAATAGACAGCGCCGTCTGTGCTTGTCTGAACAGCAGATACCTGCGGCTCGGTCTGCCCCCGATAAACAAAATCAATACCATAGTATCCTGTAGGGATCAGAAAGACAAGCACACAGATAAAAAGAAGCCGTCGTTTCCATCTCCCCCGTTTTTTCTCTTTTTCTTGCTTTTTTCTTTTCATTGCGCTAACTGTTTTATCCGGTTCAGGCTCTTTGCTACTGCCGGTATAGAAATAATGATAATTGTGAGTATTGCTTCCGCTAAAATGTAACTATAATTATATAAGAGCGGATACAGGCTCTTCAAAGCCTGTGGAAAATTTTCCGGCATATAGTCCATCCAGTACAGATAACCGCCCAGAGAATGAAAAGCGCCACGTGCCAGAACTGCTGCAACATATCCCTTCAAAAGACCATTTTTCGAACGCATAAAAAATCCTGCTATTCCCATGGCGGCAAAGGCAAACCAGTAATCACAGCATACCTGGAACAACGACAACACATACGGTTCCTGAAGAAACTGCAGGATTCCATAAGCACATCCCACGAAAATGCCCGTCCTTACCCCATACCAGTTTCCGATCAGTACAATGAAAAGCATACTGCATAAAGTAACACTTCCGCCCCATGGCAACTGAAAAATTTTAATATATGAAGTAAGAAAAGCGAGCGCCATTGCCATTCCGCAGAAGGCAAGCTGTTTTGTACTGATCCTTCTCTCCTGTTTTCCCCTTCTGGCAAAATATGCACCCACAGCCAGAAGCAGGATTCCCGCAATCACCGCCGCCACATATCCTGCTCCCGTCAGATAGCCTTCACTATTTACCAAAAAATTTCCCATAATCTCTTTTTCCTCCGCTCTTTCCTGTACAAAAAAACCACCGTCCCCGCAGCTCACAATGTCCGCAAAAACAGTGATTTTTAAATGCGCGATCAGGGGTTCGAACCCTGGACACCCTGATTAAGAGTCAGGTGCTCT
>OJSH01000069.1_pt1 | contig 117761 bp, 152 predicted proteins | sample 1599441 | NCBI WGS metagenome assembly OJSH01 (sample SAMN04168658, study PRJEB22393) | human gut metagenome | biome: human gut microbiome; feature: stool | host: Homo sapiens | collected 2014-03-24 | reverse complement strand
TCCAACGCGAAAGGGAACCCTGACGGTTCCCTTTCACACTATCCTTCCCTCCGAATTCTTTAATAGGAGGATTTATCGATAGCCTCCTGGGCCGGGACAGCAACGCTGTCCCGGCCCAGCCTATGTGGAGGTTATTCGGCGGTAAAGAGGGCCTCGGCCCGCACCAGCAAGGCGGCCAGCTCGGCCCGGGTGGCAGTGCCCTGGGGGTTCAGGGTGCCCGCGCCGGTGCCGGTGAGCAGCCCGGCGTCCACCGCCCAGGCCACGGCGTCCTGTGCGAAGGCGGACACGGCGGAGGCGTCGGGGTAGCCGGACAGGTCGGCGGCCGCGCTCACGTCCAGGCCCTGGGCCTCGGCGTAGTTGCACAACAGGGTGACGGCCTGCTCCCGGGTCAGGGCGCTGTTGGGGGCGAAGCCGGTGCTGCTGGCGCCGGAGGTGATTCCGGCCTCATAGGCCCAATCCACGGCAGCGGCGCAGTAGGAGCCGGCGGCCACGTCGGCAAAGCCGGCAGAGGCGGAGGCGGCGGGCTCGCCCGCCATGCGGTGGAGGACGGTGACCAGCATGCCCCGGGTGGTAGTCACGTCAGGGCCGAAGGCCTTGGAGGTGACGCCGTTCATCAGGCCCTGCCCGGTGACGGCGGCCACGGCCTCGGCGTACCAGGCGTTGGGGGCCACGTCGGAGTAGCCGGTGTCGTTCAGCACGGCGGCCCAGGCGGCGTTGGAGATGAAGTTGTACTCATCCCGCTGGTTGGTCTTGTTGGTCAGGGTGTTGGCGAAGAGCACCACGTCCAGTTGGGCGTTGTCCGCGCCCGCGCCCTGGTAGGAGATGGCCTGGATGGAGTCGTCCAGGAAGTCGTCGAAGTGCTCGCCGTCGGCGGGGAGGAAGCCCTCCAGCAGCTCCTTGGAGCCGTCCAGCTGCACCAGCACCTGGGCGCCGGCGGGGATGGCGGCGAAGTAGCCGGCGCCGTAGCCGTAGAGGAGGTCGTCGCCCTCGGCCACATAGCTGGCGGTGATCAGGCTGTCGGTGGGGTAGGTGACGTAGGCCAGGGCGTCCATGGCGTTGGGGCTGACGGTCTCCCGCACCAGCGCGCCCTCGTCAAAGAGGGAGACGGCGGACTTCATGGCCTTGGAGCCGTAGCCGATGTAGGGGGGGCCGCTCTTGACGGCGGCCAGGGCCTGCTCGTCCAGGGCGGCCGCGCCGATGATCAGGTCGGCCTGGGAGGCGTCGTCGGTGACGGTGAAGCCCAGGGTGCGCATGGCCTGCCGGTCGTAGTTGTACTCGTAGGAACCGCTGACAAGGGTGGTCTTGACGAAGCCCTTGTCGTTGTCGGCGGGCTTGCCGGAGATGTAGACCACGGGGGCCTTGGGGATGGCCAGGGCCGCGGGGGCGTCGGTCACGCCCACGCCGGAGAGCAGGTAGTCGCCCGCCACGCTCTGCCAGTCGGCGTAGGACACCAGGAAGCTGCCCTCGTACTGGCCCTCGGTGATGAGGGAGACGGACTTGCCGGCCTTCAGCAGGGCGTTGACGGCGGCGGTGGAGTCCTCGGAGGCGTTCATGAGCACCACCTGGGCGTCCTTCACGCCGGAGAAGGAGGAGGTCAGGGAGGCCACGTAATCCAGGGTCTCCTCGTAGTCCAGGACGTCGCCGCAGGCGGCGGAGATGGTCTTATAGGCGGCGGGCTCGGCGCACACCACCATGTCGAAGCCCCGCACCTTGTCGAAGGCGGTGATGCCCTCGGAGTAGAGGACGGGCCAGCCGGTAATCACGGTGCCGTCGTACAGCACGCCGTTGGCCACGCTCCGCTTGGCCTGGTACATGGACACGATTAGGGTGCCGGCGGGGTACTCCACGCCGTTGTAGGTGAAGCTCTGGTCGGTGAGGCTGACCTGGACGCCGTTGCGGGTCAGGTACTCCATCATCTCGGCGGCGGCCTGGAGGTTGGACTGGTGGACGCCGTCCATGGGAATGATATAGCACTCGGGGTAGAAATTGCCGTTCTGGCCCTCCCCGTCGTACTCAGGCCGGAAGAGGTCGGCCTCCGCGCCCTCCACGTCGTACTGGTCGCAGAACCACTGGCCCACCAGCTCGTAGGCGTCGGAGTTGGCGTTGGTCACGCCCCGCTCGAAGATCTTGGTCTGGTTGGTCAGGTAGCCGTCCTTGTGCTCGGCGATGTAGACGGACTGGCCCAGCTGGCCGTAGGCGACGCCCTGCACCATGTAGTCGTCATAGGCGGGCACCTCCACGGTGTAGGAGACGGTGCCGTGGAGCATGGCGTACTGGGGGGTGTAGCTGGTGGACATGTCGTCCCAGGGGTCGAGCCACTGGGTCTGGTCGTCCCCGTCGGCGGTCTTCGCCCCGGTGTAGGTCAGGTAGTCCCGCTGGGGGATGACGTAGCTGTTGTGGCCGCCGTTGTTGGCCACCGCGGCGATGCCCAGGGCCTCGCCGCCGCCCATCAGGTGCTCGGCCAGCAGATCGTACTCAAAGTTGGGCTCGTGGGGGGGATCGCAGGGCTCGCACTGGAAGGCCTGCACCCGGCCGTGGAACTCGGTGAGGCTGACAGGGTTCCACTCGGCGATCAGCCTGGCCATGTTCTGGGTCTCGGCCTGGGTCTGGAAGGAGTTGTCCCGGTTGAGGTCAAAGCCGCCGGAGGAGGTACGGGTCAGGTAGGTCCGGCCCTCCACGTTCTCCTCGGGGACGATGATGAAGAACACGTCGGAGAGCAGCTCGTCCACGTCCACCGTCACAGTGTCAATGGTGTAGTATTTCTCCAGCTCCACCTGGGTGGAGATGGAGGCGGTGGTGCCGTCGGCGTTCTCGCCTTTGATGTAGCCCAGGTAGGTGGCGTCATTGGCCACCAGGTCGGGGACGGCCACGGAGCCCTCCTCACCCGCAGGGCCCATCTGCTCGGCCAGCTCGGCCTTACCGGCGGCGGTGAAGCCGGTGAGCTTGTCGTAGTCGATGGTGCCGCTCTCAGAGGCCGCGGTCTCCACCAGCATCCAGGCAAAGGCCAGGATGCCGTCGCTGGCGGCCACCTCATTGGCGTGAATATTGGAGTACATGACGGGCACCTGGTAGTCGCCCAGGGCGCCGCTCTCCAGCTTCTTCAGCAGGGCGGTGGGATCGCTCTCCGCCTCCGCCTTGATCTCCTGCCACTTATCCACCGCGGCCTTGTCCTTGGCCACAATCAGATAAGGCATATCCAGGCTTTCCAGGCCGTTGTCGCCCTGGCTCTGGCCCATGGAGAACTGCTCCACGTAGAGGTCAGTGTGGCCGGCGGCGTAGTCCACCAGCGCGTCCAGCTCGTCATAGATCTCCGACATGGTGTGGAAGTTGTCGTAGGGCGCCACCTTCAGATCCACAGAGCCCAGGGTCTTGCCGTCCAGCCCGGCGGACAGCGTGAAGTAGCCGCACACATCCATATAGGAGCCGCCGTTGCTGTGGGGCACACTGAGATCGTCACCGAAGTAGCACTGGTTGGCGAAGGTGACGGTCAGGTACACCTGGCCGTCCACCGTCTCGGCGGCGGTGGCCACGTCGGTAAAGAAGGGGGTCTCGCCGTCCTGGCACAGCCAGGCGCTCAGGGGACCGCCCTCGGTCTGGTTGGGAAACTGGGTATCGTCCAAGTAATCCGGCGCGTCCGCATCGGGCGTCAGGGTCCAGGTCACGGAGGAGGCGGCCTCCTTGGCCTCGGCCTCGGTCATGTCCACCGGGATGCTGGCCTGGAAGGTCCGCTCGGCGGACAGGGAGATGCCGTTGCTCCCGCCGTCACCGCTGGTGTTCTCAAACACAGCGGCGGGGGCCGCTGCGCTGTCTGCGGCCGCAGACGGGATGACGCACAGGGACAGGAGCAGCGCCGATGCCGTCAGCATGGACAGCGCGTTGCCGAGTGTTTTGTGCTTCTTCATGCTCTTCACCTTACTCTTTCCTCTTACAGTGTATAATATTCGTATGTTTTCGAATATTTATGTATAAAAGATACCACTGCAAGCCCCATTTGTCAAGCATAAATATGCATAACCAGGCGGCTTTCTTCTCCCTTTTCCTTTGGATAAACCGCTGTTTTACGGTCCAATCTCATATCCTTTCCAACACAGGCCTATTTTTCTGCAATTTTATACACAGCGTCTTTTTCCCTGTCTGTGCCGGCACGCAGGAATAAAAAATGCGCGGGAGCTGATACAGCTCCCGCGCACGGCGCTCCGGCGGCCCATCCGGTTACCCGGGCATGGGCACCTCAAATTCCGGCTGGCCCATGTAGCCGGGGGCAATCTCATACTTCTCAAAAATCAATACCGGATTGCCCGCCTCATTGATATAAAAGCGCTGGTCATCGGCGATGGAGGTGAAGCCCTCCACCCCCTCCTCCCCGTGGAAGTAGATGTTGTCGGGGCTCTCCGCCTCCTGGGCGGCGATGCCCGCCCGCACGGCCTCGTTGGCCAGTTCCTTATAGTCCGGCCCCAGCATATCCCGGAGGGTGAGCTCCCGCCCGGCCTGGAGGTCAATGTTATAGGTATAAAGCTCGGTGTATGCATTGGCCCGGGTTTCCGTCTCGGTGAGCACAAAAGACAGATAATGGTCGTTCTGACACTTGATCTCGTAGTCAACATCGATCATGACGGGGATGAAGTCCTCCTCCGCACCGCCGGTGGCCACATAGGCGTCGCGGATGGCCCGCGCCCGGTCCTCGGCCTCCTGAAGCACCTGGTCGATGCGGGTCTGAATGGCCAGGTTAATGCGCTGCTCCAGGTCGGTGTCCCCGGGCAGCTCCAGGGCGGGCAGGCGCACGTCGATAAGGCGCTCCCGCTCGTCGATGTGGTACTCCGTGACGGTGACCACCCGGGCCAGACCGCCCAGCACCGGCACGTCGGACACCGCCCGGGCAAAGGCCGGACTGGCGTTGACCAGCAGCACAAAGCAGGCGCAGCCCGCCAGCACCCCGCTCACGCTCCGGCGAAGCGCCCGGCGGCCCCGCAGCCGCCGCTGGCCCGCCCGCAAGGCAGAGGCTACGGCAAATTCCAGCTCCTCCGGCACCGGCGTGCTCTCATGGCGCACCCTGGCCCGTTCCCACATATCCGGCATATCAGCACTCCTCCTCTGTCAGCTCCCGCAGACGGCGCAGGCTCTTATAGAGCCTGGATTTCACGGTGTTCAAGTTGGTGTTGGTCACCCGCGCAATCTCCTCCAGCTTCATGTCCTCGAAAAAGCGCAGTCGCACCACGGTCTGCTCCTTCCAGTCCAGGCGCTCGATGGCGTCATAGAGATCCAGCCTCTCCCCGGGGTCCCGGGCGGGCGCCGGGGTCTCCAGCAGGGTGTCCTCCAGGGGTACCAGCCGTTTGGCGCGGCGGTGGTGATTCATACTCTCGTTGAGCAGGATGCGGTAAAACCAGGCTTTGAGATACTCCGGCCTGCGCAATGTATCCGACTTGGCCAGAGCCTTGACAATGCTCTCCTGCACCACGTCCAGCGCCGCATCCCGGTTTTTGACATAGCTGTACGCCAGGCGGTAAAATTCCTCCTGGTGAGCCACAATATAGTCGCTCAACTGCTGGCGGACAGTCTGTTCCAAGGTCCGGGCGCTCCTTCCTGCTTCTGTTGCTTAGACGCGGCACCAGCCCAAAAAGTTTGAAAAAAAGTGCCGGTACCCGGCACTTTTTTTGGGGGAACGCAGGTTACTCCAGCCCGTCCAGGGCGGCCCGGGCTTTTTCAGCATCGGCGGCCACGGCCAGCAGGACGGAGTTGCCCCGCTGCTCCACAATGGCGCTGTCCAGCTTGGAGACCTCGTCGGGCTGGTAGCTCTCCAGCACAGCCTTCTGGTCGGCTACCCTGGCCTCCAGCCCATCCAGGGCGGCCGCTGCCGCGTCCTCATCGGTGAGCACCAGCACTGCAATCTCCTCCGCCCCGGCGGACAGGGAGGTGTAGACGGCGCTGCCGGTGATGGTGTCAGCATCAATTCCGTACAGGGCGGCGGCGGTGTCCTGGTCTACGGTGTCCAAGGCATCGCTGAACGCGCCGGAGTCCAGCAGGGCCTGGGCGGCCGTCTCCGGGTCATAGGGGGTCTGGCCCACCGCCCCGCCGCCTCCGCAGGCGGTGAGGGCCAGGCACAGCAGGGCCGCCGGCATCAGGCGGATCAACAGGGATTTCATGTTTCATTCGCTCCTTCCGCGGCGGTCTGGCCCGCCGCATAGCAGTCCGCATCCACGGTGTGCTCCATCAGGTAGGCCAGCCACTTCTGGTACCATGCCTTGGTAAAGTGTACCCCATCCACGGTGGCGTCGGCGGGGAGAATACCGTTTTCGTCGGTGAGGGCGTCTGCCACGTCCAGGAGCACTACCTGGTACTCCTCAGCCAACTGGGGAAAAATGGCGTTGTAGGCGGCCACCCGGTCGTTATTCACATAGTAAGGCTGCTTGTTGGCGGCGCACTTCTCCGCGTTCACCGGCACCAGATTTTCCAGATAGACCACCGCGCCGGGCTGACTGGCCTTAACCTGCTTCAGGAAATCACCAAAGGTCTGGTGGAACGCCTCATCATTAAAATATCCCAGTTCATTGATGCCCAGGGATATGTAGATTTTGGCGTATTGGGGCCCCTTCTCCAGGGCCTGCTCCACCGTGTACTTGCCGCCGTCCAGCTCCACCACGGCGCGGTCGTCCATCTCGAACACGGTCAGTCCCTTGTAGCAGTAAAAGTCCGCCCCCTTAATGCCGCTGTAGAGGCGCAGGCCGTCGGTGCGGGAGTCGCCTATAAACAGTGCATCGGCAAAGTAATCCATCTCCACCGCCTCGGCGGCAGGGGCGGGCTGGGTGAAATCAAAGGCCGCAGGGGTCGGCTCCGGCGTGGGTGTGGGCTCCGGCGTGGGCTCCGGCGTGGGTGCGGCTGTCGGGGTGGGAGTGGCCGCCGCAGGCGGGCTCGCTGCGGCGGTGGGCTCCTCTGGGGCACGGCCCAGAGATGGGATCAGGATCAGGCCGAGGCACACCGCCGCGGCCGCCGCCAGCAGAGGCAGCGGATTGTGCCTGCGCGGCCTGTTTTGCGCCCGTTTGGGCTGATATTGGGATGGCAACTGGGACACCTCGATTAAATATTGTTTTTTTCTTCTTTGAGAATCAGCGCTTGGAGCGCCGCGTATCCGTCCACCTCCCAGGTGGGGACGATGGCGGGGTCGCCGGGCAGCCGGCCCGGATTGTACCAAGCCGTGTCCAGCCCGGCCTGGATGCCCCCCTGGATATCGGCCAGGAGGTTGTCCCCCACCATCAGCACCCGGCGGGGGTCTGGATTCCCCAGTGTACGGAGCACCGGGGCAAAAAAGGCGGAGTCTGGCTTGCTGGCCCCCAGCTCCTCCGAAATAAACAGCCAGGGGATGAGGCCGTTCAGGGGGGATGCCTCGAAGCGGCGGCGCTGGGCGCGGGCCACGCCGTTGGTGACAATGGCCAGGGTGCAGCGGGGGGCCAGGGCGCGGCACAGCGCCTGAGCCCCCGGCAGGAGGTAGGAGCCCTCCCCCAGGTGGTCCAGGTAGGCCCGGTTGAGGGCCGCGGCATCTCCCGTCCGGCCCAGGGCCCGCAGCAGGGCGGCAAACCGCTCTACCACCAGCCACTCCCGGCGCACCTCACCCCGGTCCAGCCGGTTCCAGAGCGCCCGGTTGATGGATAAGTAGCGCGCCTCGGTCTCCCCGTCGGCGGGCAGTCCCGCCTCCTCCAGCGTCTGGCGGAGGGCCTCACGCTCGGCCCGGTCAAAGTCAAACAGAGTATGATCCGCGTCAAACAGGACAACCTCATAGCGGGGCATGGTATCTCTCCTCTCTCAGCCCCGGCGGCGGGACTGGTAGGTGGTGAACAGGCGGACTACGGAGGCCACCAGCAGCACGCCCACCGCCAGCGCGCCCGCCAGGCCCAGTGTATGCATCAGTGTGTCCAGAAACAGCTCGGTGTCGCCGTTCAGGGCGTGTTCCATGGTGTAGTAGATGCCGCCGCCTGGCACCAGGGGAAAGAGGGCCACCAGCAGGTAGCTGGTCACCGGGCACTTGCGCAGCCGGGCCATCACCTCCGACCAGGCCGAGATGACCAGGGCGGCAAAAAAGGACTGGATAATATCGTTGCCCACCAGCGGCCCGGTGAGCAGGTAGCACAGCCAGCCCAGGGCCCCGCCGCCGGCGCAGATGAGCATGCCGGCGCCGTGGATGTTGAACAGCATGGAAAAGCCGATGCAGGCCAGGAAGGCGTAGACACAGGGCAGGAGATAAAGAAGGGCCTCTCTCATAGCGCGCCTCCCGTCACCATCCGGGTCAGGCCCAGGGCCAGGGCGGTGCCCAGAGCGATGGCCGCGCCGATGAGCAGCGCCTCCGCCGCCTTGCTGATGCCCGCCACCATATCGCCGGCCATGATGTCCCGCATGGCGTTGGTCATGGCGATGCCGGGCACCAGGGCCATCAGCGCGCCGATGATGATGAGGTCCTGGTTCTGCCCCACCCCAAGCCGGGTGAGCGCCACGGCCGCCAGGGCGGAGGCCGCGCCGCCGGCGATGGTACGGAAGAACAGGTTGGCGCCCAGCCGGGTCATCAGCGCCATACAAAGGCCGATGACCATGCCGCACAGCCCTCCGCACAGCCCGTCGGCCGGGGTTCCGCCGTAGAACAGGGAGAACATGCCGCAGCCCAGGAAGTGGGCAGCCAGTTGGGTGGGCAGGGAGTAGACCCGGTGGGTGCGGGTAATGGCCTCCATCTGCTCCAGCGCCTCTTCAAAGGCGGGGGTCTCCCGGCACAGGCGGCGGCACAGGCCGTTGTACTTCTCCAGCAGGTAGATGTCGGTGCCGTGGGTTGGCATCCGGCGGATCTGGGTCACGGGCCGGCCGTCGGGGGAGGTCAGGCTGACCATCAGGCAGTTGGGAATGGCAAAGACCTCCCCCCGTGGGGCACCGTAGGCCTGGAGAAGCCGCTGAATGGACTCCTCCACCCGGTAGATCTCCGCACCGCTCTTCATGAGCCGGTAGCCCATCTCACTGACCATGTCCAGCAGCTTGTTGTAGTCGAGCTCCAATGTGGGATACACCCGCCTTTTCAGGTTTGAAATAAATGGGTCAGCGGCATCACGCAGATGCCGCACAGCGTGGCCCACAGGGCCGGCCGGTCGTGGCCGTACTGCCGGGAGGAGGGGATGAGCTCTTCCACCGCGATATAGACCATGATCCCGGCCACCGCGCCGAACAGCACCCCCAGCAGCAGCCCGTTGAGAAAGGGACGCAGCAGCGCAAAGGCCAGCACCGCCCCCACCGGCTCCGTCAGGCCGGAGAGCAGGGTGCAGCGGAAGGCCCGCCGCCGGCTTCCGGTGGCGTACCACACGGGCATGGCCACCGAAATACCCTCCGGGATGTTGTGCAGGGCGATGGCCAGGGTGATGCTCACCCCCAGGGTCAGATCCTCATACCCCGCCAGAAAGGTGGCCACGCCCTCCGGGAAGTTGTGCAGGGCCATGGCCAGCGCCGACACAAAGCCCACCCGGAACAGGTTTTTGTGGGGGGCCTCGCCGGTGTCGGCGTCAAAGGCGTCGTGGGGAACCAGGTGGTCCAGGGCGGCGGCGCAGCCGATGCCCGCGGCCAGGGACAGCACCGCCGCCAGCGCCCCCGGGCGGCCGCCCAGGGATGCAGTCAGGTGCTCCCGCGCCGTGGGGAACAGGTCGGTGAAGGACACCGCCAGCATCACACCCCCGGCAAAGCCGAGGGAGACCGCCAGCAGCTTTTCACTCCTTCTCCGGGCGGCAAAGACCACCAGCGCCCCCAGCAGGGTGGACAGCCCGGCGGCCAGGGACAGCAACAGCGCGCGGACAGCGGCGGATTCCAGCATAGCAGCATACCCCGATTCCTTGTGTGGTACAGCTACTATTCCACACAGGCCGGGATTTAGCCGCGCCAAGTTCCTCCGGCGGCCGGTTCAGCCGTTTCCGGCGGAGCACTTGGCCGCGTCGATGGCCAGCACGATCATCAGGCACAGCAGGGCGTCCTCCGGCCGGGCGATGTCCAGCACATAGGTGTCGGTCCAGTGGAGCAGCTCCTTGGACGCGGCCATCACTGTGCGCCCCGCCGGGTCGGTGACGGCGTAGTCCCACTCCAGAAAGCTGCCCTCCACCTCCCAGCCGTTGCAGTCCAGTGTAAACCGGGGGTGAAACAGGGCAAATTCCTTGCGGATGCACCCCAGGTATTCCTCCCCCGCATAGAGGGCGAACCGGGGCAGGAGGGTCAGCACTTCTTCCTTTACCGTCCCCAGGTGGTCTCCGGCCGGGCCGTAGATCTCCAGCCGGTGTCCCCAGGACAGCTTGCCCTCCACGGTATAGGCGGTGCGCCCCTCCTCGTCATAGATGTCATAGCTGTCAAACCAGGAGAGAAACCGCTGCTTGAACAACAGGCGCATTTGGGCCTCCTTTCCGTGCCAACGTACAGACGCGGGCAGCCTGCAAAAAGTTGCGGATCGCCCGACAAAATTCGGGCGGAATGTTCTTCACGTAATCCTAACACGAAATAAGCGGCCTGTCCAGAAGGGGATGCGCATCCGCCCCAAAACGCGCAAACGGGCCGCGCCATGGGCGCGGCCCTCAGCCTGCCGAAGCCCTCTTTTCGACAGGCTGGAAGACTGTTTAAATCTTTAAAACCGTTTCTAAAAGTCGTTTGATCCGGCATGAAAGGGAACCCTGACGGTTCATCCCCGCGCCAAGCGCCGGCGCAAAGCGGCGGCGGCGCTCCGAACCGCCCTGCGGGGCAGTCTCCGCTCCGGGGCGGTCAGGCCAGCCCGAAGCGGGAGGCGTCCTCCCACTCCGTCAGGCCGAGGCGCTGCCGCGCCTTGGCCTGCTCCAGCGTCAGCCTGACAGGGTCCTCCTGCAAATAGTCCAGCAGCTCCTGAATGCCCTCCCTGGTAAGGTTGCTCACCTCGAAAATCCGCTCACAGCCGGAGTTGACCATCCAGTTGCGCACCATGGGCACGTTGGCGTAGGGGGAGTCAATCTTCGTGATGATGCCGATGAGCGGCCGGTTGGTGAAGCACTGGCAGTTGGCTTCAAAAACGCTGAAGGGCTCGTCAGCCGCCATCAGCAGGGCCAGCACGTCCGCCTCAAAGGAGAAGCAGGCCAGCCCCAGCCCGCACCGCTTGGTCTCCGAATACTCCCCCGGCGAGTCAATGATGTCCGTCCCCGTGTTGGTGTACTGGGTCTTGTGGTAGTGCAGCTCCTCGCCCGATAAAATCTGGGTCAGGGAGGTCTTGCCCGCCTCGCTCCGGCCCATCAGAAATAACTTCTTCATCTCTCTTTGTCACCGCTCCGTAAGTTCACAGACGGTGAAGCCCAGCTCCGTCCGGAAAAATTCCACCACATGCTCCAGGGCGCTCTTGACCTCCGCCCGGCTGCCCAAAAGGATCACCGCGCCGCTGAACCGGTCCAGAAAGCCCAGCTCCACGTTTCCGCTCTTCATGGCCACGTCGGCGGCCACCACCGTGGCCTCCCACGGGGTCAGGTGCAGCAGGCCGATGGACTGGCCGGTGTGATCCTCCCCCAGATGGGTGCCGATGTGCAGCCCCAGGTTCTCATAGACCCGCCGGTCCGTCACGCCGATGAGCTGGGCCAGAGAGAGCTCCTTGCCCACCACCCGGACCCGGACCGTACGCAGCTCCCTGCCCTTGAGTTCCTCATACCGCCGGGAGAATACCGCCTCCAGGAACTCCTCCCGTGTCATACGCTTCCCCATCGCCGCGCCTCTTACCGCTTGGTGATCCTGCACACCACATACCCCAGCTCATCGCGGAAGTAGTTTACAATCTCCGTCAGGGCAGAGGTGACGTCCGCCAGCTCGCCCGTGATGATGACCGTGCCGGTAAAGCGGTCGGCAAAGCCCAGGTATACGTCGCCGCTCTTCACTGCGATGTCGGCGGCGATCACCGCCGACTCCGGCGGTGTCATGTTCATGATGCCGATGGCGGCGGCGCCGTAGTCGATGGCCGGGTTCAGGCCCAGCTTCTGATAGATGATGGGGGCCGGCCCGCCGATGACGTGGGCAAAGGTGATCTCCTTGCCCGCCACCGTCTCCTGCACAATCCGAATTTTATCATTGGTATCGCTCATATGCGCTCCGCCCCCTGTATCCTTCTCTCCCAACGGGGCCATGCCCCGGTACGTATTTTTTATTATACTATTTTCTCCGCGGGAATGTCAATGCGCAGGGCGCTCTTGACAGGATGCGCCTGGCGGAGTAATATACTTATCAATAATATATATTATAGATAAGTATATGGAGGACGATTTTGTGAAACCGGATTGGGTTCAAATGTCAGAGTATATGCAGCAGCTGCGGCAGTTGGCCCGGCGGGCCGCCGTCCACCAGCGCCTGCCCCTGACCGGGTCGGAGCTGGAGCTGCTTGCCCGCCTGTGGATGGCGGAGGAGCCGGTGACCCCCCTGGGCCTGAGCCGGAGCATGGGCTTACAGCAGGTGAACGTCAGCCGCCTCATCCGGGGCCTGCGGGCGCGGGCGCTGGTGGCGGCCGCCCCCTCCCCCACCGACCGGCGCAGCTATACCCTGTCTCTCACCCAGGCGGGACGGCAGGCCCTCCAGGACGGGTGCAGGGCGTATCTCTCCCCCCTCTACCGGATGCGGGAGGGGCTGGGGGAGGCGGAGTTCACCCGGCTGATGGAGGAGATCACCCAGGCCAACCGCCGCCTGGACGCCGCGGCCGTGAAAGGGGGTGGGGAGCCGTGTCCTTCTATGGACTGATGCAGTTGGGGGTGCCCCAGCTCAAGGGCCTGCTCCGCCAGGCCGCCGGGGCCGAGCGCAGGCGGCTTCTCCTGGCCCTGCTGGCCCGGGACGCCGCCTGTGTGGGGTTTGCGGTGGTGTTTATCTCCGCCCTCACCGCCCTGTTCGGTGGGGCCAACAGCCCCGCGGCGGTGGTCATTTTCTGTCTGCTGCTCAGCTGCCGCTTTGTCCATTACAACTACCGCATGGCCGACACCCTGCGGAACATGGCGGCCGCCTTCGCCCTGCTCACGCTCGGGCCCGCCCTGGCCCCTCTGGGCGGGCCCCTGCTCCACCTGCTTCTCAACCTGTTCTGTATCGGAGTGCTGCTGCTCATCACCGCCGACCAGCCCGAGCTGGGCAACGCCTCCCTCTACCTGTTCAGCTATCTTTTCCTGTATGGAAATCCGGTCAGCGGGCGCTCGCTCGCCCTGCGGGGGCTGGAGATGCTGCTGGGCTTCGCCCTGTGCGCCGCGGTGCTCTACCATAACCACCGGGGCAGGACACCGGAGCGCCCCTTCCGGGCGGTACTCCGCGCCTTTTCCCTCGCCGATGAAAAGTGCCGCTGGCAGCTCCGGGTGGCCGTGGGCATCAGCCTGGCGGTGCTCACTGGGGAGCTGCTGGGCCTGCCCCGCATCATGTGGGTGGGCTTCTCGTGCAGCTCCATTCTCACCGCCTACGGGTCCCACCCCGTCCGGCGGGCGGCAGGCCGGGTGGGCGGCGTGCTGGGCGGCTCCCTGCTGTTCTGCCTGCTCTATCAGCTCTGCCCGCCCGCCCTCCACGGCGGCCTGGGCATCCTGTCGGGGCTCTGCCTGGGCCTGTGCGCCAGCTACGGCTTCTGCACCGTGTTCAACTGTCTGGGCGCCCTGCTCACCGCCAGCGCCCTCTTCGGTCCCGGCCCCGCGGCCGCCATCCGGGTATGCAACAACGTGCTGGGCAGTCTGTTTGGTCTTTTCTTTGCACTGGTATGGCCCTGGCTTCTGGACGCGCTGTCCCGCCGCCGGACGGCGGCGGCCCGGGAGAGCTAGCCCGCCAGGAATGCCACGTTGTCCCGGATGCGCCCATCCTCCGGAGACAGGGCCAGGGCCTGCCGGGCGGCCTCCAGGGCCTCGCCCCGCCGCCCGGTGTGGTACAGCCCCAGAGAGAGGAGATCCCAGGGCAGGCTCCCCCACGCCTCCGCCTCGCAGATATAGGTCTGAGGGCGGTCGGTAATTGCCAGGGCCTGACGGCACAGGTACACCACCCCGTCCCACTCCGCCTCCTCATAGAGTAGGCGCGCCAGCTCCAGGTAGGGCTCCCGCAGGTGAGGGGCCTCCCCGATGGCCCGCCACAGCCACCGCCGGGCCTGCTCCGGCCGGCCCTTCTGCCGCCACGCCCGGGCGAGAAACCGCATGGAGGCGCACCGCTCATCCGCCCAGACGGCGGTGGGCAGGGACAGGTGGCGCTCCAGCGTGCGGATACAGTCGTCCCACCGGCCGTAGAACAGGTACTCCCGGCCCAGGTAATGGGTGTTGCGGTCGTCCTCCGGGGCCTCCGCCACCGACAGCTCCAGCAGGGGCAGGTACTGCCCCCGGGATTTGGCGGGGTCGGCGTGGTGGTCCAACTGCACCCCCTCCGCTGTGCACTTCCGCCCCGGTCCCCAGCCCTCCTGCCGCTCCAACACCTCGTGAACCGGGTGGGTCCAGCGGTATCCCCGGCGGGCGTGGATCTTCTCAATCCAGAACACGGTGCCCTCGGAGCCGTCGGCGTTGAAGTTCCAGGTATAGCGGTAGACCGCCTGGGTGGTCCCGTCCGTCCAGGCCGCCTCCAGCGCCGCCCGCCAGCCCGGGTGAAACACCTCATCCAGATCGGTACACACACAGATGTCCGCGTCCTCCGGTACCAGCTCCAAAGAGCGGTTGCGGGCCGTGTCAAACCGCCAGGGCTCCACCCTCTCTTCCACAACCACCGCCCCCAGGGCACGCAGGCGCTCCGCGGTCCCGTCGGTGGAGCCGGTGTCCAGCACATACACCCCGTCTGCCTCCGCCATGGAGGCCATCCAGCGTTCCGCATGTCCGGCCTCATTTTTGCAAATGGCATAAACCACAATCTTCACAAAGCAATCCCCCTTATAGGAACGCCGCGGGCGGCGCAGCAGCGCCGCCCGCGGCGTTTTTTTGGTGCCTGTACTCAGGTGCCCAGCAGCCCGGCCGCCCGCAGGTTTTCCAGAAGCTGGTTAAACCGTGTCACCACGTCCGCGGCGCTGGTGGCGTTCGCCACTGCGGTCGCCGGGGTCACGGACGGGCCGGTCGGGCCTGTGGCGCCTGCTGCGCCTGTCTCGCCTCTTGGCCCAGTCGGGCCAGTTGGGCCAGTCGGGCCGGTCGGACCCGTCAGGCCAGTGGGCCCCGTCGGGCCTGCGGGACCTGTCGCACCCGTCAGACCCACGGCGCCGGTGGGGCCGGTCGAGCCCGTCGGACCCGTCGCACCCGTCAAGCCAGTGGGCCCCGTCGGGCCGGTGGGGCCTGGATCACCTGTCCCGCCCTGGGGACCCATGGGGCCCGCAGGGCCGGTGGGACCGTCCGGTCCCGGAATCCCCTGAGGGCCGGTCGGTCCAACCGGGCCGGTCGGGCCTGGAATGGGAGGGGGAGTCGGCGGACAGGGTGGAATTGGCGGGCAGGGCGGAACCGGATGGCAGGGGGAGCACACGCAGGGCCGCCGCTCCGGCTGGGCATTGATGCGGTTCATGGCGCACTCTCCGTTGGAATACCCCCCAAGGGGAGGCATACAATATTCTGACACGCGGCATTCTCCTTTTCAGAGCATTTGGCAGAGCGGCTGTCGGGCCGTTTTCTCTGCATCCTATCCTATGTCCTCCCCCCGTCCCCCGTGCCCGGCCAGCAGAGCGCCCCGCCTCCCGAACGGGAGGCGGGGCGTTCCTTCATATTGTGTATATGATTTGGAATAGGCCCTCCGGAGCCTCGTACGGAAGGCCCTCACATATAGAATGTTCTAAAACGCCGGGGACAGGACTGTGCGGTACAGTTCTGTCCCCGGCGTTTTTCAGATGGAGCAGGCAGGTTTGCAGCCGGCTGTGATGTCTGGTCCCCCTCAAACTTCATCGCAAAAATTCCAAAGGCTCTTTGCAGCGCCGGAAAGCGTTTTACATTTTTTTGATATTAAGCCAAGCGTCCACAAAAACTCCGGATTTTGAAGTGAGATGCACTTGATCCTGCCGCTGTACAGCTTTTCCACCAAAGGCCGCCCAATTAGGGTCACACCCTGGTTTTCAGCCGTCATTTCCAGCAAAAGGTCCCACTGGGATGTGGTAAACGTGATATTTGGCGTAAACCCCGCCTGCCGGCAATGGGCAAGCACCTGGTCGTGAAACATATAGTCCTTCGAGACCATCAGCATCGGCTCATCCCTAAGCTCGGCAATCTCCACTTCTGTCCGCTCTGCAAGCCGGTGATTCCGCGCCACTGCCAGCACCACATCAGAACGGTAGACGGTCTTTAACCTCATATGCGGATTTTCGTATGGCTCAATCACCACGCCCAGGTCTACCTGATCATTCATGACCAGTGCTTCAATCTTTTTGGAGGTTCCCTCTACAATCTGCAAATCAACCTGCGGATATTTACAGCCGTATTCAAACAGAATCTTTGAAAAAAAAACGCTCCCAACCGACGGTGGAAGCCCAAACCGCAGAGAACCCTTTACCTGTTCCAGCAAAGAAAACAGCTCGGCGGTACGGCTTTGCCAGTAATTCAAAATATCCACCGCATAACAGTAGACGTTTTCCCCTTCGCTGGTCAGGCTCAGCTCGCGGGGATCGCGCTTGAACAGCGTTACACCAAGCTCCGCCTCAAGGGCGCGGATCGATTTGCTCAGTGCAGGCTGGCTGATAAAGAGCTTTTCTGCGGCCTTTGTAAAGCTTTTCTCCTCCACAATACGCACAAAATATTCTAGCTGCATTCGTTTCATACATACTCCCTCAGCCGCCGCAGGCCGTGATGCCGCAAAGCCATGATTCCTCCTACACAAAAAACCATTCGAACAGTCGAGCGAATTGTATTTTTATTATAAAAACTTAAAATCCAGCAATATCAGGGCTCGAACGGTCAAGGTGTAGGAGTAGTCAAGTAATAACCGACTCTCCTACACCTCTTTTTACACCGTTCTGCCGCTTTAAGCACAGAAGCAAATAAATAGCTTTACTCGCCGCCGTACCCGCGTACATCCTCGACAAACGACCTGTTTCTCAAGTTATTTTCATACGCTTCCTGGATGATACGGATGGCGATGTCTACCTCACCGTTTTGCAGACCGTTCTCCCGGATAATCTCCTCGTACTCTGCATAGATGCGAAAGACTCGCTTGAATTGCTCTCTGGTCACCGGATTATCGGGGCAAACGCAGTACGATGCAAAACTTATAATCGAGCTGCGCTTGCTTTCAATGTAAAGAGACATGGTGATCTCATTGTTTTTATCCAGCCCTTCTTTCAGAACTTTAATGGATTCGTCATACACCTCTGCCCGATCATTGACCCACTTCATCCAGGAATCGCGTTTGGCAATATTGTCTGAATTGTAATGGGACTCCACGCTGCTTAGCATAGTTTTCACATCATGAATGGTTGTGGACATTTCCTGCATGGTCTGGCGCTCCTGCTTTTTACGAGCAAAATACTTTCGGATTTTGACGAATTCAGGAACGACTTTTCCCTTAAATTCCAAAACCTCACCGATGATCTGCATAACCAGAAATATGCCAATAATGGCTAGACCTAAAGCGACGGGCACATTCAGATACTCGATATAGCCAATCATTGTGATCGATCACCACCCCTTTACCAAGGCGGCTTTTCGTAGTCTGAGCCGTGAATGCTGAGGGCCAAGAGCATAATTTTCTTTGACCATCGCTCGACCTCCTATATTAGACGAACACAGACCTCAATCGCCCATGACTTCCTCAATCGTGTCAAGATCCGTCCACTTTACGTTGACCGTCCCCGGCTCCCATACGTTGTTGTCCTGCCCGGATCGCCACACATGGCCGTTGTGGGTGCAACAATCCCCGGTGTTGTACGGGCTCGTAGACATGGCGACGAAGGGGAGGGCCTTCTTAGGATCGTCCGACCAGTAGAACCCCCACTGGGCGGGCAGTTCCTCCGGCTCCTGGGGGTAGGTGTCGCTGTTGTAGTTTTGGATAAGGCGCACAATACGCCCCGCAGAAGACCGACACAGGAACCCGTCCGTCTTGCCGGCTTTGCGCTCCAGCATGTTCTTCTTGGCGACCGCGGCAGAGAAGTCTGGAATATAATCCTCTTTCTCGTACAGTTCGGTGCCCATCATGCCCTCGGAGGTCTCCTGCAAATCCTGGGCCCGGCGCATACCGTATTCCCGCATAGTGGTCAGCACAAACTCCTTGTCAGTCAACTCCGTTCACTCCTTCCCGAATCGCATTGGCCAGCTCCACATAGGACGCCAGCTCTTTCTGAGCACGATACAGAGCCTCGTTGCTGAGGTCGATCTCATTGTCCATGCCTTTCTTCAGGAACTCCTCATAGTTGCCCCGGACGTTCTGGGCAATGCCGTCCCAGGTTTCCACCTCCACATGGTACTCGTCGTACTCATATCCGGTGAACTCCTCGGTTTCTATCGGTTTCACATTTTGAAACAGCCGTACAAGGCTTCGGTTGGTTCCCGGGATCTGCTCCACGGTAAACTTCCCCGGATCGACCATTCCCTGCACTTTCATAGGTGCCACTCCTTTCAGGCCGCCCGATAAGGCGGATATAATCGTTGTAGCCGCCGACATTCCCTTCGGACGACTTTCTTGAGATTGAACGTGGTATTCGGCTGATAATACCGCTCCAATATTCGCTGACTGTTGCAATTACGGAGCTGCCCCAGTCTTGAGATCAGTCCGGACGCCCTTTTGAACGAGATGACCCGGTTCCGGTCTCTCCGGTGGTAGTAGGTGTGCAGCGCCCGCTTGAGCCGGAACAGGTTGTGCTTTCGGAGGATCGTGTACCCATGCCCGAAACGATAGCCCAACGCAGACGGGATTCTTGGCCGGCGGTGCCGCTGTTTCTTCTCGTGCAGGGTGTCGTGGGCTTTCGCCACCCTCGGCGTAAAGCCTACTCGGAAGATCTGCCAATTTCCCTTCAACCGCAAGCCCACCTCGGCCAGCCATACCCGGATGTCCTCCAGCAGCCGCCTCAGCTTCCGCTTATTGGAGCCGAAGATGGTGAAGTTGTCCATCTGCCGTAGATAGTGGCTCACGCCATATTGCTTTTGGTGGATCATCAGATCCAGCGGTTGGAGCAGCAAATGCAGGAACCATGCGGAGAAGAATGCGCCGATCAGGACTCCGTACTCCATCAGCGCATCGCATAGCCAGAGCGTTTCCCGATCCTTGAACAGCCGTTTCAGCGCGTGGATGACATACGGCGGGTCCACCTCCACAAAGCAATGGTGAATATCGCACTCCGCGCAGTATTGGGTGCCCACAGGGTCGTTCTTCATCCATTTCTTTAAAACCTTTACGCCATAAGAGTTGCCACGCCCTGGTACGCTTGCGATACAATACTTGTCCATGCTCCGCCTGATGTGCGGGATCATAGGCTGCACCACCGCATGGTGGACATACTGGTCCGGCCACAAGAGCGGCTCGTTGATATCCCGCCATTTCCCTTTGCCGCTGTCCGCGTTCCGGTCCCACTTCCGCCGTTGCAGCGGTTTATGCATATGCTCGTCCCCGGCCACCAGGTCCTCGATGAACTTGCGGAGTTTTACCACATATTCATCGATATGCTCCTCGATTTCCATGACCTTCTTATTTAAGCTGTGGTCGCCGTTGCGCCGGTGTCCCCGGTTGACATCCTGAATAGCCAGACGCAGGTTTTCATCGGAAATGATTTGTTGGTAAATTCTAACTCGTTTCATCAGGGATAGTGTTCCTCCTTGTAGCCTCACAACTGTTCCATCGCCGCGGGTGGTTCCGGGGCGGGACCCGGCCCGAAGTGTACTAAGCTGTGTCCTGACGGCTCATCTTCAGCAAGTGCTGCGCGGTCAACGATGCGTAATAGAAAGGGTGAGGAACCCTGACTACCAAAAGGAGGTTTAGCCATACCCGACAGGTCCTTCGACCTGCGTCTGCTTCAAGAAGGCGACAGCCGATGTTGGAGTTGGAGTTCGACGCGTTGTTGTAGTTCACGTAGAAAGGCCCGTGATTCTGGTTCTGGTTATAGTTACCGCCATGGTGCAGGCACGGGTTACTACCGTTGAAATTCCAGTTATCCGGGACATCGTCTGCTGCAAAGTTGACCCCGCGCTTTCCCCTTACCAAAGGAAAAGCGGTTTATTAGAGCAAAATCGCTCCATTTTGAATTTTTATAAGGCGGAGGTTGGGGGAAGGGACTGCGGTCCCCTCACCCCAAACCCCCTCCTCTACAGGGGAATAAGTCACGCCGCCTTCGGCGGGCGCTCCTGGAGGCGACAGCCGATGCTGGAGACGGAGCCCGACGCGCTGTCGCAGTACACGCAGAAAGGCCCGCGATACTGGTTCCGGCCATAGTAACCGCCATGGAGCAGGCACGGGTAACTACCGCCGAAACCCCAGTAATCCGGGACACAAGTTGTAGTACTGCCAGAGGATTCGGAGGGGTAAAGCGCCCACTCCAGGCCGCTTTGAGTCGGGATGGCGAAATCGCTGGGGTAGCCGCCGGTTGGCTTGCCCACCAGAACCCCGTTGGCATTGTCACTGAACTGATTGGGATTCTTGATGACATTCAGGCCATTGGCATTGTAGTAGCACCCGTCCATCCAGTCGTACACGTTGTCCCACCAACCCTCGATATTCCGGTACTGGCAGAACCCATAGGAATTCCGGTTGACCGCCGTGGTTCCCGTGTGGTATTTCATGGCGTCCGTCTTTCCGTTGTTTTCCCTGGAGCCGCTGGCCGAACAGCCCAGGCCGATGCGCTCACCGTTCCAGTCCGCGAATTCCACCAGGAACAGCATATTCACATACCAGAACTGGGCAAAGTCCATCTGCCAGATGTTCGTCCCCAGATTGTGGATATTGGTGCGGGCAATGGAACGGGTGATGTTGACCATCTGCGCCTGATTGGTCTCCGATTTCCAGTTGGAGCCGCAGTGGTACCGGCCGATGTAGGAGTGATCCAGCTCGCCCAAGCCATCGCCCCGATCCATATTCACAGGGTCCACATGGAACCCCTCAACAGGGCCGTCCGCGATTTGCAGCTTCAACTTCTTCCCCGTCTTGGTCCACTTGAACCAATACTTGGGCTCCTTCACCATCACACCACCGGTCCGGGTAACCTTGGTCATGTCCCTCCACGGGTACAGGTTGTCAAATGGAGAGGAGCCGGAGCCATTATTCACTGCCGGATTGGGGTCGCCGAACCCGGTCGCCCCGTCCGTGCGCTTGCCCTTGGTGGAGCCGCTGCTGGTCCAATCCCACTCCACGCCGTAGATGGTGACGAACTGAGCCTTGACCTGTACCTGCTTGTCCGCGCCGGCCAGATAGTTGCCCCCCTCTGCCACCTTGACGGTAATTGTGGTGGTGCCTGTGGTGTCCTTTACACTGTTCACCGTCACCTCCCCCGTGATCTGATTGACGTTGCTCACGGTAGCCACACTCTGATTGTTGGAGATGGCGGAGATCACACCGTCCCCTTTCCGGGTCACCGTGAATTTGGCGCTTCGGGCGCTGGTGTTCAGGGTCACAGCCGCGGGGTTTACCGTCACCACCTGGTCGCCCTTGGCGATGGACCAGGTCGCGGTCTTGCCGCCCACTTCGCCGTCCCACCACTGGTGGTTGGAGTCCGGTGTAAAGGTGGCGGTGTATCCCGTCCCGGCGTTGATTTGGGGCTCCACAGAAACGGTCATCTTATTGCTGTCATAGTTGCTGTCCCAGGACGGGGTCTTGGGGTTGCCGTCGTACTTCGGCACCCCGCTCTGCTTGGGCACCGCCGCCAGGCTGGCTCGGCCAATGGTCCAGTTTACCGTCTTCTTCCCGGTGGTGCCGTCCGGCCACATGCCTTTCAGCAGGGTAAAGGTGGCGGTATGGGTGCCCGCGTTGGTCTGGGGCGTCACCGACGCCGAGGAATTCTCCTGGTCAAAGTTGTTCCACTCCGGCGTCTGCGGCGCGCCCGTATAGACGGGAGAGCCCTTCTGTACCGGGATGGGTACGATAACGCTGGTGATGGTCCAGATGACCTCCTTGGCCCCGGTGGAGCCGTCCCACCACTTGTAGTTGGGCGTGGGGGTGAAGGTGGCGGTATAGTCTTTGGCATCTGTGCCGAACCGCTCTCCGCCGATGGTCAGCTTGCTGGTGTCGTAGTTGTCCCAGGTGGGTGTCTGGGGCTTTCCGTTGGCCGCCAGCACATTGCTCTGCTTCGGCGGCGAAGCGATGACCGCCCGGTCGATGACCCAGCTTACGGTCGCCTCATTCTGCCCTCCGGGGAATACATAGCCATAGTCCAGAACAAACTTGGCGGAATAGGTGCCTGCATTGACGCCATTGGTTTCTCCGGAAATGGTCATCTTTCCGGTGTCATATCCGGTCCACGCCGGCGTCTTGGTCTCTCCGTCATAGGTCAGAACTCCATTTTGAACCGGGACGGCCACCTCGATGGGGTTCACCGTCACCGTCAGGCTTGCGGTCTTGGTCACGCCCTCGTAGGCGTACTGGATCTGCACTGCCTGCTGCCCCAGTGCGGAGAACGCGTCCGGGGAGTGGGTGTATCCGGAGACTTCCTCCGAGGATTCGTCCGAATAAGTGGCTGTGACCACCATTCCGGCCGGATCAAAGGTCTCCAGATACTGGTATGTCATCTTTGTCGGGTTTGCCGTGATGGCGATGGACACCAGCACCTTCTTCACTGTCACGGGTACGCTGGCCGTCTTGGTGATCCGCCCCTCCGTGTAAGTAATGGTCACCTCCGTGACCCCATCCGTCAGAACCTGAGGCGAAACGGTGTAGCCGGTCACGTCTGAAGTAAGACCGTACCCATAGCCCGCCGTGACCACCATGCCGGTCGGGTCAAAGGACTCCCCGGACTTATAGATTGTCTTGTTGGGCTGCTTGGTAATTGCCAGGGTCTCCAGCTTCAGAGCGCCGCCGCCACCGTTGCCGCCGGTCATGTTGAAAACCTTGCCGACGTTAGCGTTACTCATTGCTCTGCTCGACCTCCAGTCGCAAAATAGAAATCGTCAGGTTCTCCGTGGGGGTGACCTCGCACCGGAACGTGACCTGACCGTCCGTTGTAATGTTATCGGCTTTTACGCCGGTCTCGCTTGCCGCCATAAAGCAGTCTGCGTCGGCGCACACAATGTACCAGTATTTTCCGTCAGCCAGGAGGAACTCGTCCTGCACGGTTTGAGCTCTGCCGCTCCACTTCTCGGCCGGCAGAGTGACGGTGATGCCGGCATGCTGCGCGCTTTCCAGCAGAGGGATCATCGAGTCCAATAGTTCGTTGATGCGGATCAGGGTGTCCTGTTTCCCTCGCTCTGCCAGTGCCCGTAACTGCTCTATGGTGGTGAGTTGTTTCTCTGCCATATGAGAGCTCCTTTCGGGAAATATAAAAAGGGGGACGGGAATCTGTGCCCCCATCCCCCTTAACGGAGCCATTTAAGGCTCCTCTTCAGTGGTGCCGAAGACCTCATCCAGCATGGATTGCACCTCGGTGTCCTCAGCCACAGCCATGCCGTCCAGCTTCTTCTTGTCCTCCTTGGACATCAGGCCGTCGGCTGCGGAAGTAGCCTTCTCATAGGTGGTGTCCTGGCCGGGGATGCCCAGCTTGGTGATATCCTCCTTGGTCACGTTGTCGCCCAGCACCACATGGCCGCTGGCGTCGCTGCCCACCTTCTTGAATCCGGCCTCCACGGCGGAGCCGGCGGGGTGGGTGTAGACCACGGTCTCCTGGCCGTTGATCTTGATGTTGCCATTGGTCTCGGACTTCTCCACCTTGGTCGCGCCCTGGGCGATGCCGGCCATGGCGGCGGTGATCTTGCCCTCGATGGCGGCCATCACGGTGGCGTAGTCGTCCTCCTCACCGCCGATACCGGCGGTGATCTCGTTGAGCTTGGTGATGGCGGCGTTCATGGCGGAAGCGTCGTCCGGGTGTTCCTGAATCCAGGCGGCAATCTCGGCCAGGGTGTTCAGGGACTCCTGGGCGTCCTCGGGAATCAGCTGCTTGGCCAGCTCCTCATTGGCAATGGTGCGGGCACTCTTGCCGGCGTCGCTGCCGATCAAGGTGTCCACATCCGCCTTGGGGGCCTTGGCGGCCAGAACGGCAGTCAGGGCAGAGTCCAGGTCGGCCTCAGACACCTGGGCCTTGTAGGCCAGGGCAGCCAGACCCTTGACAGGCACGTCGATACCATTCACCGCCAGAGTGCCGTTGGCGGCGCCAGTGGCGATCAGGATATCGACGATCTTGTCAACGATTTTCAGGGCGGTGCCGTTGACCTTGACGCCCTCCAGGACGTTGGCCTGGCCGCCCGCGCCTTCCAGCGTGTCCACTCGGCCGGACAGGGTTGCCACCTTGGAGTCGACCTTATCGATCTCGCCCTTGGTGCGCTGGGCCAGCATCTTCAGCTGGTCAAGAGTAGTGTGCTTAGACATAGATATGTCCTCCTTAAATGTATTTGTTTACGGCTCGTCGCCGAAAACATCGTCAAGAACGTCCTCCACTTCTTCGTCGGTGGCCGTATTCCCCGGATGCTCCGGGTCGTCCGGGGGCGTCCAGTCGGATGCGAACGCATCGTCCAGGGCCGCATCCACTTCCTCGTCCGTAGCCGTGTTCTCCCGGATGACTTCCAGAATCTGAGCCCGTATGTCTGCTCCGGAATGGGAGGGCGGAACCAGCTGGGCCGCATCGACGGCATACATGATTCGGCTGGTCAGGCACCATACGGTGTCTTTTTGCTCCCCGCCCTTGACGCCGGACACGCCGATGCGAAGACTGACCCCCGCCTGCTTCAAACACTCGGCGGGGATGATGCACCGGTCGTCCGTCAGCTTCACGGACAGCTCCACGCTGCCGGCCTTGAAAATGGCCGTTTTTGTGTAGCCATCCCAGCTTTTATCAAAGAGGAACTCCACGATGTAGAGGGTTTCGGCGTTCTGCACCAGACTCTCATCCTTGAGCATATGGGCATAGGTTTCTTTGACTGCGATTTCCACGGGCCGCACCTCCTTACTGAATAGCCCCGTTGCCGGACAGCTCGAACCGGATAAGATGGACCGTCAGATCCATCGCCGGGTCGGTGTCGCAGGTAAACACGAGAAAGCCGGAGGCGGTGATGTCCTTCGGCTGTACGTTGCAGTCGATGAACTCCTCCTTGCAGGCCTCCTCGGCGCTGAGAAAATACTTGTGGGTCGCCAGGGCCAAAAGCCGGCTGTCGGCAAGGGTGACGCTCCCGTCCTTCCACCCGTTCTTGGGGATGACCAGGTCAAAGGAGATGCCCAGCACGTCCCCCGCGCCCGTTCCATTCAGACCGTTGTAGACCGAGATGTTGTACGAGGACCCGTCTGTCAGATGCACGGTGTAAACGTCTGTGCTGCCGGGGGAGTGGTCGCCCTCGGTCATCTGGATGTCGTCGATGCCCACGCCAATGGGCCCCCGCAGCTCACAGCTGATTTTTGTGTCGTAGTATGTGCCCGTTTCCGCGTCCCAGATCCACCAGGTTCCATTTTGAGGCTTGGGCGGTTTCCCACTGTACTGTTCTGCCCTGGAAGCGCTCTCCGCGGCGTTTCCGGCGCTCTCTGCGGCGGCGGTCTTGGCCTGTTCCGCGGCCAGTTTGGCATTTTCGGCGTCCTCTTTGGCCTGCGCAGCGGAGAGGGCGTCATCCTCGGCGCTCTCTTTAGCGGCTTGAGCCTCGCCGCTTGCGGCCTCCGCGGCATCCTTAGCCCCCAGCGCGACGGTTTCCGACTCCTTGGCGTTGGTCTCGCTGAGCTTGGCTGCCGCCTTTGCCTTCTCGGCGGCCTCTTTGGCGGCTTGAGCAGCCTTCGCATCTGCCGCTGCCTGGCCGCCCAGCGCTTCTACCTCATTCCTGACGTTTTTGGCCCGATCCTCAGCGGCTTTTGCCTCGGACGCGCTCAGAGCGGCGGCATTCCTGGATTCTTCCGCCTCCCGGGCCTTCTGGATCGCTGCCTCCGCCGAATCAGCCGCATTGGTCTCCGACTCCTTGGCGCGGCTTGCCGCATCGATGGCATTGTCAGAATACTGTCCCGCCTGGGTCTCAGAGGCCTTGGCCCGTTCCTCGGACGTTTGGGCGTCTTTGGCGGAGTCCTTGGCCTCCTCCGCCTTTTGAGCGGCGGTGGCCGCCTCACTCTTGGCTTTCTCGGCGGAGGCGGCGGCAGAGTCCTTGGCCGTGGCCGCAAACTCCATCGCGCTGGAGGACTCCTGGTTCATAGCGGCCAGGGCGTCGTGGATGGACCCGCGCACCTCCTCGCCATAGATAGCCTCCAGTATTTTCTTTAGATAACTGCTGATGTCGGCCAAATCAACTCACCCCTTCCTAATCCTCCAGCATCCAGTCGATTGCCAGAATCTCTTCCCCCGACAAATTTCCAACGGCGTCGTCATACTTCGCCATCATCAGCTCCACCTCATGCTCCATTTCATTGAACGGGGCCAGCTCGTCGCAGAACTGCTGGAAGTTGGGGGAATCCATTTTGAGCGTATAGGTCGGCGCGCCCCGCTCGTCCTTTCCCTTCTCGCCGTACTTTTCGATCAGGCTTAAGCGAATCGTGTCAAACTCCACGATGGAATTGGAGAGAAAGCGGTAATTCCGGGCCGCCACATATCCGATCTTGTCCCGCCGGGCAAGCAGGGGCTTGAGCGACTTCAGATATACGAGCACTTCTGAATTTTTCAATTTTTTCTTCATAACGGCATTATTCTCCTGTTCCAAAATCCAGACCTCGGACGGTCGCGCCGCTGAAATCCACATGCCCCTCAAAGAAAACGACACCGCCGCTGCCCCGGTTGCCAATCGTGATATAGCCGCCGCAGGGGCTGTAAATGTCGATGTAGGGGGCGTCCCCCTCGTAATACTCGATGGCCAGCATGTGGAACCGGCTGTTCCCATAGGGACCGTAGAGGTTGAAGCTCCCAAAGTCGCTCCCGGCGATGATGTTGAATTCCTCGCCGTAGAACTCTCCGCCTTCAATGACCGGGGAACGGATCGTGGTCTGGTCAATATAGGTACTCTTGATGTAGCCGGGCATCTCAATGGAGTCCGCCAGCTTGTACGCCCGGTCGGCCCGGGAGTACGCGTCGTCGGCGTAGTCATAGGCCTCGTCCGCCAGATTATAGGCGTCGTTGGCCATGGAATAGGCCGGATTGGAATTGATGTTCTGGTTGCTTACCTGGGCCCAGTTGATGCTGCTCCCGGCTCCCATGGTCACGCTGCCGTTGATGGTGACAAGACCGTTGGAGCTCACGGCGAACGTCACCGCTCCCGTGCTCTTGTTGCTCACGGTCAGGCCGTAAAGGTCCAGATAATCCGCCTTGAACTTGTCGCCCGTCAGCATGCTGTTTCCATAGGGGTCCAGAAAATCCTCCGCCTGTACCACGCCTCCGAAGGAGCCCTTGGCGGCTACCAGCGTTCCGGCAAAGGTGCCCCGCCGCGCAGTCAGATTCCCCTGCTCGTCCACGATAAAATTTCCGCCGATATTGATGGAGCCTTTCTTCATGGTCAGCGTACCCGTTTTCATATCCAGGGAAAAGTTCCCGCTGACGTCCTTGAGCACGCCTGCCCGGATCACATCGGCATTGAGCACGCCCGTATTGACGTAGTCAGCCACGATGGACCCGTCCATGGTCATGGCCAGCCCAAAGGTCTTGCCTCCATCATTGGAGTACCCCAGGCCGTTCATGTTCCACTTCCACAGCTTGTCCGCCTTGGTGTAGTCCCGCACGTTGGAGATATAGAGCGTATCCGAGCCATACTCGTCCCGGGTGATGGTGATGTAGCCCGTGGTGGCCATGTTGATGATCTCGGTGGCGTTTTCCTTGGCCTCCTTGAGAATGGAATGGGCCTTGGGAAGCCCCTCGATCTTCTCCAGCACCGCGGCGTTGGTCTGATTGTTCACGCTGGTCAGGCTGACCTGTACCGAATCCCCCATTTTGAACTGGGTGTTCTCCGGGTGATCCAATGGGATCTCCAGCTTGGTCACCGGGAACATCCGGTCCAGGCCATGAGGGCGGGAGATGACCCGGATCTCGTCCAGCAGCTTGACCGCCTCTGTGTTTACGTCCAGATAGTGCAGATCCAGCGCGCTCAGCTCTAGCTCCAGGTTGTCGAACTGGAGGTCTGCCAGATACTCCCTGGCCTTTTCCAGAAGCGCCTCCGGGTCGCTCACATCGTCCCAGCTGACTGTCTTGGCGATCCAGCCGTAGTGCTTCACCGCCTCGTCCGACTGGACATAGAGGCTGCCGCCGTTCACGCTCTCCACCGTCAGGTAGGCGTCCAGCGCCTCGATGGGGCTGTCATCCAGCCGGCTGCCCAGCGGGATAATGGCGGTGGCATACTCCGTGGAATCCCAGTTGCGGGTGAAGTCGATGAGATTGGACCCAAACTGGATGACCTGGCTGCAAGTGTCGGGGTACTCCTTCAGGTAATCCAGATACCGCACCCCATCCGCCTTCCGGACCCGGAGATGGCCTCCATAGGTTTCCACCAGAGCGTTGAGCAGCTCCATCGTCTTCTCGTAATTGGTGTAGTAGGTGGGGAAGTTCTCATCCACCACCGTCACCGCGCCGATGGCAAATTGCCGGTTGGCGCCGACTTTGGAGTTGTGAACGGCAATCAGCTGCTCCAGATACTCCCGGATCGATTTTCCGGCATACTCCGCCGGAGGCTGAACGGAATCGTTGAAAAACGCCAGTTCTCCCTCGCAATAGAGCACCCGGTTGTTCCAGAAGTCCTTGCTCTCCGAAAGCGCCCGCCCCGCCCAAATCTCCTCTCCGTTTTTCTTCACGGAAATATCCGTGACCATGCGGACAATGGTGTCGTAGGCCTTGTTGGTGTGGGGGAGGGCCATCTCCAGCGCCCCGGCCGCGCTGTCCTCCAGCGTCAGCTTAGGGTTGACCGCCTTCATGTCATCCAGCGAGAACACATCATTGTAGATGCACACGCCGTCCGCGTAAATGCTATACATCCCTCACAGCCTCCCCACTCTGAAATCCACCGAGACCGTGCCCGTGCCGGTGTCGCACCACAGCTCCAATGTGGCTCCCTGGCCGCCGAAGAACACAAACTCCGGGAACTGGATGGTGCCGTCGGTGAGCAGCTTTGTCTCATCCAGCCCCAGCGTTGGGTTGACAAACCGGATGTGTACGCCCCTCTGGTCTGAGCTGGTCACAAAGAACTGCGGACACACCGGGGCCCGCCCAAAGAGCGCGGCCTCCAGCCGGATGGTCCTCTTTTCATCGGTCACGGCGATGTCCTTAAACAGAGCCGGCCGGATCACGCCATTTTGAAAGTTGAAGGGGTCCCACAGCCAGTCGTCTGTGGAGGACAGAACCGACCACTTGTAGGGCCCCACGTCATAGTCGATGGTGATGCGCGACCAGTCCTTTTCCGACTTCCAGGCGTTGACCACGAACCGCCCCTCGTAAAAATACTCCGGGTCATCCTCCAAAATCGCCCGCAACTTCTGGCCGTGCAGATAGTCCATGATGTCGGAATAGGCCATGTGCCAGGGCTTAAAGTCATTCATCACGATAAACTCAATGGAGCCCGTCCGGTTCTGATACACCGGATACCCGGTGAGAGACTGGGATAAATCGATCACCCCGTCCCCACCGGGTATTTCCAGCGTCTTTACCTTTTGGGCCGGAGGATTGAACACGGGGCGGGAGGCGGGAACCAGCCGCCAGTCGTCCCAGGTGTTTTTATCCCCAAAGGTAACCGAATGGTACAAGCTTAGTTCCCCCTTCCTCTGCGAGTGACCCTCTGCCCGAGGGCGTTGTCCATGGGTCCTGCCATCTCGCCCACCAGCGTGCCGGTATCCAGGACCACACGCATCCGTTCCATTCGCTCCGTCATTTCTGCCATTTCACTCCGAAGGGCGCGGAGCTCCTCCACAATGTCGCCGTTGTCCACGTTGACCACCGTTCCGCCGCTTCGGCCGGACTCGGAAAAGGCCAGGCTGGCCTGCCCCGCAAGGCCGATGGTCCGCTGGGGATAGAACAGGCTGTTCAGCTCGTCCGCCCCGCGCATTACGTCGGAGAGGTCGAGGACCGGCCGGATCGTAGGCTGAGCATCCATATCCCCGCTGAGCAGCTCGGCCGTGATGGACATGGCGTTGGAAAGGCCGTCTGCGGCGTACTCCGCCACATTCGCCCCCGCGGCGTAGGACTTCTTCGCGTAGTCTGCCAGTCCCGTCACAAAGCCAAGCCCCGTAAAGTTACCTAGCTCCCGGAAGACCCGAGAGGGAGAATTGATCTTCAGCGTGCTCTTGACCGCCTCTACACCGGCCAGCGCCATGCTGGTCAGTTCATCGAGAAAGGCGGATTTCGACAGGGAGACGCCCTCCGCAAGACCGGCGGGGATCTGCTGTCCCGTCTCGGTCCATCCGGCTTCCTTCAGGATCTTCGTGGCCGCCTCGGTCATTTCCCGCATCTCGGCCTCGGTGTCCTTCTTGATCAAGCCCACGTTTTCCGCGAACTCCTGCCGGAGCGACGCCAGTTGATTGGCTGTGTCCTCTTCCAACTGGGACAATTCCTCCTGCCAGGTAATGCGGTATTCCTCCAACTCCGCTTCCGCGTCGGCCCGCAGCTGAGCGATCTGCTCCTGGGTTTCCACGCGGAGGCCTTCCAGCTCCGAGGTGGCCTGTTCCCGGGCCTGAGCGTGCTTGACGGACCAGAGGGAGACGTACTTCTCCAGCTCGTCGTCGCTCATGGAGTTCAGCGCCCGGATCTCTTCGATGGCGGACGGCCCCATCTCCTGGAGTTCGGAAATCAGGTCCGCGTCAACCCCCCTGGCGGAGAGCTGGCCCAGAATATCCTGCCATTCGCCGAACTCCTGCACCTGCCCCTCCAGATTCTTCATCAGGGTATCGCTGCTGACGGCCTCCTTCTTTGTAACTTCATCGAAAAGGCCGTAGGACTGGTAGAGACTGTTGGTGCGGGATTCCACCGCGTTCTGATACTGGTCGTTCAGCGACTGAATATCCCGTTCCAGCTGCTCATTGACAGAGCGAACCTTGTCGGCATACTCCTGCTCCAGCTGGATGCGCTTCTGGTTGGCGGACTCCTGAACGCTCTGGACGTCGGCGATATACTGCTTCTGGGCCTCATAGATCTCCTGTTCCAGCTGATAGACCTTCAGGTCCATCTCCTCGCGCTCTTTGCTGCCCGCCGCATACCGGCTCCGAACACGCTTATAGGCGGCCAGCTCGTCTGCCAGGCTCATTCGGCCGTAGTTCTTCTCCTTCTCGATCCAGTCCATGGAGTTCTGATAGGACTCGTCCACAAGCTGGTTGCGAAGGGTATAGACCTCCCGGTCGATCTTCTTGCGTTCCTCGCTGCCCTCCATATACCGGGACTGCATCCGCTCATAGGCGGCCAGTTCCTCCTCGGTGCTCAGCCGGTTGTAGTATTTCTCCTCCTCGATCCAGTCGAGGGAAGCCTGATAGGTGGACGCCACCAGTTCATTTTGAAGCTGATAGACCTCCCGGTCGATCTGCTTCCGCTCCTCAGAACCGGCTTTGTACCGCTTCTGAAGGTTTTCCCATCCGGCCAGCTGGTCTTTCAAACTCAGCTCGTCGTAATAGGTCTTCTCGTCCACCCAGTCCTTCCAGGCGTCGATGCCTTTGTTGCTGACGGCGATGACCTCGCCGATCATGTCGGAAGTGGCCTGGGCGGCCGGGACGATGCTGTTGTCTACGCCGATGGCCAGGCCCTCACCGATGTTCTCGCCCAGATAGATGAACTCCCGGGAGGGAGAATGGCTGTCCAGGGCCTTTTTCGCCGCGTTCAGCGCGGCAAGGCCCAGACTGCGGCCCGCGGAACTGGAGGCGCTGAACTTAGAGTGGACGCCTTTGACAAAGCCCTGTCCAGCATTTTCACCGGCAGTCTCAAACTCGGGTTTCATGCTGTTGATTTGGGATACGGCCGCAGATGCCACCGTCCCCGCTGCCGTTTTTACGGCGCCGGAAGATGATAGGATCGAAACGGTGAGGTTCCGCATCATGCCGTCAACCGCGTTTTCAATCACAACGACCTTTTTATCCACGATGCCTGCCATCGACTCCACAAGCATCTCCATGGCGGAGCTTGCCACCAGGATGTTCGACGTGATGGAACCGCGGACGGAGGTCAGCATACTGACCACGGCGCTGTTTACGGTGCCGCCGCAGTTGTAGAAGGCGTCGGTGAATCCGGAAATCCCGGCGTCGCCCATCTTCTTCATACTGTCGGCGAATTTGGTCAGGCCGCTGGTGTTGACGCCGTTTACCCCTTCCGCCAGCTCGATCAGATCCCAGACCTGGGTGATGACGTCGGACAACTTGCCGAGGTCAATACCGGAAATCTCATTGTAGTAATCCTTCATGGAGGCGCCGAATTTGGAAATATCCGCGCCAAAGGACGCCAGCGTCTGATCCCCGCCGAACCACTGGTCGAACAGACTGCTGTCCGGAAGGTCGGTCGCCAGATTGGAAAGCGCGCTCGCAGCGTTGGCCGAGGCCGTTACCGCTTCCGGCTTCACATCCTTGATGGCCGCCGCATAGGCGGCCAGATCTGCGCCGAAGGACGTGAGGTCGTCTCCAAAGGCAGTCAGATCGGTTCCTCCCGTAAAGAAGGAGAGCAGCCCGCCCGTATTGGGTAAGGTATTCGCCAGTTCCACCAGCGCCTGACCGGCGGAGGCGGAAGTTTCCACGGCAGTGGGATTGATGTCGGCCACAGCGTCGCTGTAAGACTTCATGGCCGCGCCGAAGGGGATGATCCCGGCGGCAAAGGCGGCCAGATCATGGCTTCCATTGAAAAACTCCATGACTCCGCCCGCCAGGGGAAGGGATTCTTGCAGCCTTGCCAGGGACTGGGCCGCCACTGCCGAGGCGGTGATAGCCCCGGTGTTGATGTCCGCCACGGCGTCTCCGTAGGACTTCATAGCCGCGCCGAAGGGGACAATGCCCGCGGCAAAGGTGCCAAGGTCGTTGCTGCCATCAAAGAAGGTCATCACACCGCCCACATTGGGCAGGTCGGTCTGAAGCTGGGCCAGGGACTGGGCGGCAACCGCAGAAGCCGTGATCGCCTCGGCGTTGATGCCGGCCACGGCGTCGCCATAGGATTTCATGGCCGCGCCAAAGGGCACAATGCCCTCCGAGAATGTACCGAGACCATTTCCTCCCGTGAAGAACTCCATGACCCCGCCAACCTGCGGCAAAGCGGCCTGAAGTTTTGCCAACGACTGGGCGGCGATTCCAGATGCCTCCACGGCGTCGGCGTTGATACCGGCCACAGCCTCTCCATAGGACTTCATGGCCTCACCAAAGGGGATCACGCCCTCGGAGAATGTTTCAAGGTCGTTCCCGCCGGTGAAAAACTCCATGATGCCGCCCACGTTGGGCAGAGATGCTTGCAGCTCTGCCAGGGCTTGAGCCGCCACAGCCGAGGCGGAGACCGCGCCGGCGTCAATGCCGGAAACAGCGCCGCCATAGGCTTTCATAGCCAAGCCAAAGGAAAGAACTCCATCCGCAAAGGCCCCAAGGTCGTTTCCGCCGGTGAAGAATTCCAGCACTCCGCCCACATGGGGAAGAGACGCCTGAAGCGCGGAGAGGGCCTGGGCTACGGTAATGGAGGCGGAAACAGCGCCCGCGTCCAACCCGGTCACGGAATCGGCATAGGCTTTCATCCCTTCTCCGAAGGGGAGCAAACCGTTTGCGAAGGTCTCCAAGTCGTTGCCTCCGGTGAAGAAGTCCACCACCCCGCCGATATTGGGGAGGGAGGCTTGCAGCTCTGCCAGCGCCTTTGCCGCAGTGGCGGAAGCGGTGACCGCATCGCCGTCTATGCCGGTCACGCTGTCGGAATAAGCCTTCATCGCCTCTCCAAAGGGGACCAACTGATCGCCAAAGGTCTCCAAATCGTTGTCGCCCGTGAAGAATGCGACCAAACCTCCGGTATTCGGAATGGTGTTTGCCAGCTCCACCAGAGTTTTTCCGGCAATGGCCGAGTTTTCAACCGCATCGCCGTCCAAACCGCTGACCGATTTTGAATAATTCTTCATGGAGACGCCAAAGGAGGCAAGCTGCGCTCCGAAGGTCGCCATATCGTTGTCGCCGGCAAAGAATGCGACAGCGCCTCCCGTGTTCGGGAGGGTAGCCGCCAGCTCCGCCATGGCCTGCCCGGCGATGGCTGAGTTCTTAACCGCGTCCACATCCAGTCCGGTCACCGCGTCAGAGTAGGCTTTGATGGCCTCCCCAAAGGGCACCAGCTGGTCACCAAACGCGCTCATATCGTTGTCACCGGCAAAGAAAGCCACGGCTCCGCCTGTATTGGGCAGAGTCGCTGCCATTTCCGCCATGGCCTTCCCCGCGATGGCGGCATTGTTTACCGCGTCGGCGTCCAGCCCTTTAATGCTTGCGGCAAACCGCATCATGGACCCGCCGAAACCAACCAGCTGGTTTCCAAACTCGCCCATGTCATTTTCGCCGGTGAAGAACCCCGCGATGCCGCCGCGGTTCGGCAGGGTCGCCGCCATCTCGGCCAGTGTCTTGCCGGCAATCGCGGCCGTGCTGACCAAATTGCCGTCAAGGCCGGCGATGCTGTTGGAAAATTTCATCATCGCCTCACCGAAGGGGACAAGCTCCCCGGCAAAAGCGGACAGGGAAGACCCGCCCGTCAGCCAGGAGGTCAATCCTTCCAGCAGATCAGCGGCAGTAATCAGCAAAATCGCCTCGGTAAGCGCCTTTACACCGTCCAGCATGGCGGCGTCAATGCCACGGGCTCCATCGATAAACGGCTGCACGTTAGTCATGAACGCCGCGAGATCGGCGCCGATCTGCGGGAACGATCCGGATATACCGCTCATAAACCCGCCGACAATACCGCCGATAAATCCGCCAATGGCGTTTCCGATGGTTTGCAGCAGCTTGCCGCCTTCCCCAATCAGCCAGTCGAGGCCCGGAATCTGCGCCAGGCCTCCAATGGCCGCCAGAACAACGGCAAGTTCCGCCATAACAACGCCCAGGCCAAGCACACCCACCATTGCGGAGGGAATCAGCCCGGCCAACGCGCCGAGGGCCACCATAATGCCGCTGAGAAGCCCGATCCCGGCGACGCCTTTCAGAAGGGCGTCAGTGTCGATGCTCCCCAAGGCGGATACGATTCCGGAGAAGAAGGACATCAGCAAATTGACCACCGACTGGATCAGCGTCGGCAGATTGCGCGCCAAGCCGTCGATGACTTCGATTAGGAACTGCATGATGGAATCCACGATCTGCGGCGTATAGGCTGCCAGCGCCGCAAGGACTCCGGCGATCAGCTCCAAAGCCCCGTTGGCAATCGCGGGCACACACTCCACCAAGACATCCACCAGGGTGAGCACCAGCGCTTTGACCGCGTTTCCAATCGCCGGGGCGCCATTGGCGATGACCCCGGCAAAGGCGACGACCGCCTCTCCCAGCTGCTGGGCGATGGCGGGAATCAATGCGGCGATGCCTGTGATGATGGAGGTCAAGCCCGCCACAATAATGGTCACGCCTGCGCCGAGGGAGGTGGCCAGGCCCGTGATGCCGACCGCGATAGCGGTCAATCCGGTCCCCACCAGGAGCAGCCCCGCCCCAAGGCCGGCAATGCCGATGCCAATCAAAGCAAACGCGCCGCCCAGCCCGAGAATGGTGGGGAGCAGCGGCGTAAGAAGCGCGCCGGCCGTCCCAATCACCGTAAAGGCTCCGGCAACGCTAATCAGCCCCTTGGCGATGGCCTCCCAGCTCATGCTTCCCAGGGTAAAGAGCACCGGGGTCAAAACCGCCAAAGCGCTTGCGGCTACCAGCATAGCGGCGGAACCGGCCAGTGTCCCGTTCATAAAGTTCAAACCGACTGCCAGCTCGGCCAGGGCGCCGCCCATGGCAACCAGGCTTTTCGCAACGGCCTCCCAGCTCATGCCCCCCATTTTTCCGAGGGCCTCCGCCAAGACATTCAGCGCCGCTCCAACTGTGACAAGCCCCGCGCCCGTGGCAATCAAGTTCTTCGGCATGGCTTTCATGGCGACCGCCACTTCCGCCAAGGCCCCGCCCATGGCCAGCAAGCCCTTCCCGATCTCCGCCAAAGACATGCCGCCGAAGTCCGCCATTGCGGAAGCAAATATCTTCATGGCCGCGCCGATCTCAATCATGGCAAGGCCGGTGGAGATAAGCCCCTGTGCATTTCCAGTCAGTTTTGTGAATGCGGTAATCTCCAAAAGGACAGCTCCAACAGAGCTTAGCCCCTTCACCAGCTCGCCCGCGTTCATCTGCCCGAAATCCTTGCAGGCGGAGGCAAAGACCTTCATGGCGCTGGCCAGAACCAGAATCCCAGCCGCAGTAGCCATGAAACCCTTGTTGACCTTAACCGTGTTCGTGAACAGAGAAACCTCCGCCATCAGAACGCCGACTCCGGCCAAGCCCTTTACCAACCCGGCAAAGTCCAGCTGAGCCAGGTCGATGCAGGCGGAGGCAAGCATTTTGATTGCGCCGGCGAACACCACCATCTGGGCGGACCCCTTGATGACGGAGCTGGAACCGCTCCCCAAAACTTTGGCCGCGGCCACCAGCGCGGTCATCAGCCCGGCGATCCCGGCAAGGGCCACGACCATCTGCTCCGGCTCGATATCGGAAATTTTCTTCAGGGCGGAGGCCAGCAGAAGAACTGAGGTGGAAACGCCAATCATGGCCGCAGTACCTTTAACGACACCCTTGACTTCTCCACTGATACGACTAAAGATGGCCATGGAAGCCATCAATTCCGCAAACAGTACGGTAATGGCACCCAGAGAAGCGGTCAGCTTGCCGCTGTCAATCAGGGAAATGGTTACGATCGCGGCCGCCAGCACGGCAATAGCGGAGGCAATTTTCAGAAGGGTTCCGGCCTTCAACTGGGTCTGATAGGCTTCAAAGCAGCCCCGCACCCCGTCCAAAATGCCCTTTACATTGTCAAGGAGGCTGCCGACATCGTCGAAAGACTTCGTCAGGCTGTTCATGAACTTGGTGATGCCTACCGCGATTCCGCCCAGAGAAATGCCGTTGAGTAAATCAATCACTCCGCTGAAATCAGCGTTGCCAATGGCGTCTATCAGCGTGGCGGACAAGCCGCCGAGTACGCCGATGATTCCGCTGGCAATGGCTTTCACGCCGTTGAACAGGCTCTGAAGCATTTGCAGGAATTTGCTGTTTCCAACGGCGGAATCCATGGTGTTTACCGCATCGTCCACCCCAAATCCCAGGCCGCCGACCGCGTCGATCACCTGGCCGATTCGGGTCTGGATGCGGCCGAGAAGCGCCTGGAACGCCTCAAAGCCGGGGATGGCAAAGACGTCGTCGAGAAACCCGATAAAGGTTTGGATTCCTGATACAACGAAATCCAGAGCATCCGCGATGCCCTGGGCCACTTTACTGAAGACTTCACCTTTCTTTGCCGCGTCGTTGATGCCGGTCAGAAAATCGCCAATCGTAGCGGTTACAGTAAGGAATCTATCTACGAAAAAGCCCATTCCACTTCGTAAAGGGGCAAATGCGTCAAAAACCGCAGCTACCCCTTGGCGAACCAGATCAAGAATGGAAAAGAGCCCCTTGAAAGTCCGCTGCAATTTATCCGCTGTTTCATCCGAAATCGTCAACCGCTCGGAAAAGCTCCGCAGCGTCTCCGTCAGCGCGTAGAGCTGGTCGGAGGTGGCGGGCGGAAAAATATCGCGAAACGCGTCCTTGATCGGGGCGATAACGCTCACCAATCCCTTGGCCGCGTTCCAGACCGACTGGATCAGGTTCTCCCGGCCGGAGGGGCGCAGAATCTTCTCCGTAAACTCATCCATGGAGACGGAGCCATCCCGAAGACTGTCGGCCAGCGTTTCGATCTGCTCCACCATCTCCGAGGTGTATCCGGCGGCCTTGCGCTCCTCCTGGGACATGCCGGACATCTTTCCCTGGAGATGATAGACAGCCTCGGACAAGGTTTCAGAGGAGATTACTCCATCCTTCAACCCCTGCTTCAGCGCGTCAGTAAAGCTGTCCGAATCCGCTACCATCTGGTCAAAGGCGTCGCCGCTCTCTCTGGCGACTGCTTGGATCGACTCTATAAAACCCGCTTCATCGGCAATTCCCTGATCCAGCAGCTGCTTCCAGCCGGAACTCAAGCCTCCGCTGAGCAGTTCGTTTCTCGCCTGGGCGGACTCGCTGATCACGCCGCCGATGGTGTTTGAAATCTCAGTCAGCAGCTCTTTGGCTTCTTCAAAGTCGCCGACCAGGATCTCCCACGTCGAGGTCCATCCGGATTGAGCGCTCTCCTTCAGGGTATCCCACAGCTGGGTAAAGGTTTTTACCTTTGTGGCGGTGTCCTCTGCCGTCTGCGCCATTTGGGCGATTTCCTTTGCCTGGGCCTCCGTAAAGCCCTGCTGCACCAGATCCGCCTCGGTATATGCGCCGGCAAACTGCTTCAGGGTCTCCGTGAGGACTTCCGTGGTGAGCCACTCACCCCTGGTAAGGGATTCCCGGAAGGAACCATACATGTTTATGGCATTCTGGGCTCCGGTGCCCAGTAGTTCGGATGTGCGGACCAGGGCGTCCTGGAACACCTTGCCGCCCATGCCCGCATTGACCACCGAGTTCCAGTCCATCAGAGACACTCTGCCTGCGGCCAGCGCCTGGGAGAGCTGATACATGGCCGTGGACGCCTGCTGGGAGGTGGAGCCGGAAATGGCGGCCAGGTTCGCGATACCCTTGATGGAATCGACCGATGTCTGAAGATTTACACCAGCCGCGGTAAACGTGCCGATGTTCCGGGTCATTTCTGTAAAGCTGTAGATCGTCTTGTCCGCGTAGGTGTTCAGCTCATCCAGCGCCCGGTTCACCTGCTGAAGATTGGTCCCTTCGTGCTGGGTGTTCGCCAAGATGGTCTGCACCGCTCCGATCTGGGTCTCATACTCCTGAAAACCGGTTTTGATGGGGTCGATCGTCAGGGCGGACACAAGCCGTTTTCCCGTGTTCAGGGCCGAATTTGTAATGTTGGAAAGGGTCGTCATGGCAACGACTTCAAGCGCCGAGAATTTCGCCCGAACCGTCTCGACGGATCTGCTAAGGGCGGACATATTGCACTTCTTAGCAGCGTCGCCCAGGTTTTCAAGCCCCTTGGCAGCACCGTCCAGATCCAAACCCTGCCTGAGTTTGTCGAGTGTCGACAGACTGGTCTGCACATTCCGCTCAAACTGTCTGTTGTCAAATCGCATCTCGACGATTCTCTCGTCGATGGTCCTGCTCATGACCGTGTGACCTCCTTCCATGCGTAATCCGCGATCTGGTCAAAAATAGGCTGGATAGCAGGGTTGATGTAATCTCTTCCCTGTACCCAGCCTCTGTTTCCAGTGCCATGCCCGTATTGCAGGATAATGGCGATGGGAACTCCATTTTGAACATTTGAATTGTGAAACGAGATAGTGACGGTGTTGTTCTTGTTGGTAATTTTGTAATACCAGGACGCGGCCGTCTCTCCGGAGTCGACAGGCGTTGCAGACGAAAGGGCGGCCACGCCTTCCCGGCCAAACTTGTCCAGATCGCCGAGATGAACCGTCTCCTTTGCTCTTTCCAGAAATCGGGTCAGCTTGGAAAAGTCACCCTTGTGTCTGAAACGAATCACTGCCGTCTCCTCCTATCATTCCGTTTTCTTCGGCCAGTTCTTGAATGCCTCAATCAATTTGTCATAGCCCACCATGGCCGCGTAGGCGGACAGAAGCCCGACCACGACAGCCGCAAATACCAGATACCAGGTAATTGCAATCCCTTTGATTTGTGCATAGGCGGCGCCGGCAGCCAGTGTCAGCGCCTCCGACACCATAAGCGCAAGGAAATTTGTGGGGATCTTATCCCAGGTCACAGTCTTAACCACCTGGACAATGATGTTGGTCAGGATCGTAACCCCGCCAATAATCATCAGCAGCGTCGAAATGATTTCCGCGTTCATACGCTTCCTCCTTAAATTGCCGGGCTCTCCACAGAGCCAACCGGTGTCTGCGAAACATTTACATTGAAATTGGAAGCCTTCGCCGTTTCAAAAGTGATTCCGCCCTCACGGTGGTCGGACTTGCACAGGTTCAGATAGAAACTGCACACCACGCCATGGGCCGTCCAGGGAAGACCGACCATAGCGCCGATCCAGGGCAACGCTCCCATATACCCCTTATAGACACAGTAGAAGGCCAATAAAAAACCGCCGATGGTCACGATCCACAACAGCGGACGGATATCGGCGATCATCCATTTTGAAAATTGCGAAAGGTCAGGTTTTCTTCCAGATTTGCCTCTGGTCCGGCTTCTCCTGCTTTTCATCACGCAAGCCCCACCATCTGCGCAAAGCGGTAGAAGAGCTGAGCCGCCTGCTCTCTTGTCAGACCGGACGGCCACATCATGTTCGGCTTGCCGTCAACCGCGGTGCCGTTCCCGGCAAAGAGTCCCACACTTTCAGCCCAAACCCGGGCCTCTTCGGACCAATCGCCGCAGTTGTTGTTCTGAAGACCCTTAAGGTAATTCGTCATGGCTGCGCCGAACATCTCATTGAATTTCGCCTGATCCATATCGTTGTCCTCCTCCGATACGATAGAATAGTCGGGGCGGCCGTAACCGCCGATCTTGTTGTATGCCATGGGATAGCTCTTATCCCGGACACAGCCGCCATTTTCCACGACGCCGGCCGCGGAGCTGGTGTTCCCCTCAATGGTGTAGACCCGCCCGCCGGACACCTTCTCCACGATACCAGTGTGGTAGAACGACTTGCCGCCGTCCTTCGTAAAGAAGATCTGGTCACCAGGCTGCGGACCTCCGGTATAAAACCGTCCCTTCTGCTTATAGTAGTTGGCGGAACCGGTGCATCCTGCCCCCACGCCGTTCTTTGCCTGGCAGAGCAGCTTCAACGCCAGCTCCAGACCGAACGTGTGGATGTGGCACCAGTCCACAAAGATGTCGCACCAGGAATAGCCGTTCTTCCTTCCGTTATAGACGACCCCCAGCGCGTCCAGGTCCCTGGCGTACTTGTTCCAGTTTTTATCTCCGGCATTGGCCGTCTTATGATCGAGCTGGGCATTGGTTTCTTTCTCGATATAGCCGATCTCGGCTCTGGCCGTGGCCAGCACGCGCTCCACAGCCGGCAGCATCGTTGTAGAAGACATCGTTTCGCCTCTTCCTGCAAATTGGTCGTAATACTTCTGCCCGTAAGCGGCCCGTCTGGCCTTGGCCATCTCGCTCTGGTCTGCGGGGCGCTCAAACTGTACCAGCACGGCGTCGGAGGCCGCCCGGACAGATGCGGCGGTCTTCAAGATGTTGACCAGAGAGGGATAGCTCTCGGTCAGTTCCTTCCAGAGAAAGTCCAGCTGCATCTCCAAATCCCCGATGCTCTTGCCGCGGCTCAGGGCAAAGACGAGCAGCTTTTGCTTCCGGCTCCAGAATGTCCACTGGGCAAGGCCATATCCGGCGCTGTCGTGGACAAAATCCTGATAGATTCCGGCGTCCACCTGGGCGGTATAGTCCGCGTCAGACAAGCCCAGCTTCTTTTCACAAGTGTTCTGGAGATTGTCCGGCTTCAGACCGCTCTCGGCATAGAGATTCCCCATCAGTCCGGCCGCTCCGCAATCCGAGAGGCCTTTCTTCTTGAAGAAACTCCAAATCACTGCTTCGGACATGTGCATCATCCTCTCGAATTGGCTCTCTTTCTGCGTGCCGCGTTCAGCGCACGGTTCTGTGCAAAGATTTCCTTCTGGCTCATTTTCTTTTGAGGGCCGTTCTTTGCGTTGCAGACGTTAATCAGCGTCATAAGCCGGTTCAAATGCCACTTCTGGCACTCAAAGGGAATCTGGTGGGAGAGCATCCAGTAGTAGATGATCTCCGCCGTGACAACCTCATTGGCCGACCGGCCCTTCCGGCCTTTGGCAAAGGTGGTCGCCGTCATGGAATCGTCGATGTAGGCGTCGACTGTTTTCAGCATCTGGGGCGTAATAGCGGTGTAGACATCGGGGTCCACGTTCTGGGTCAATGTCATGCACCGGACATAGTCGATCCGCTCCTCCCGCGTCTTCGGCTTTCGGGAAAGGTAAGGCTTATGCCATTTCGATTCCCATTTTGAAAGGGAGACCAGAGAGTGTTCCAGCCGAAGCACCTGCTTCTTGGTCGTGATAAAACGGTCGTTCGCCTCGTCATACTGCTCGGTCTCCGGTATCACAAGTTCCAGCATCTCTGATCTCCCCAGCCGCCCTTATGCCTGAGGCGCGGGGGAACCGGAAGAAGCCGGAGCCTTCTTGCCCTGGGGGACGATGCCGTTGATGAACCGGGCCGCCGCTTCCGCATCGGTGGCCAGCTCCATGAACAAATCGCTGTACGCCTCCGTCTGGGCGAACGCGTCCCGCAGCTCCTGGTTCTTGATAAAGCGCTTCCCGTCAGGGGACTTCTCGCCATAGGCCCGCAGAATGATGTCCTTGAAGATGGCGATGATCTGCTTCCCATCCTGGGCCGCGACAATGCGGTTGATCATCTCCACCAGACCGCCGTCCACGGAGAGCTCCAGCTCGGTCACCTCGGCCTGGGTCAGATTGAAGTAGAAATCCTCCGTGCGGGAAACGCCGTTATAGTCCTTGTAAGTCCTTGTCAGCTTCAGCATTGCAGTTTTCTCCTTTCAAAAATAAAAGAAAGCGGAGCCCTCGGTGAAGAGAGCTCCGCCTTGCGGATTCGTTGTCTGGATTTCAGTCCCCGTTTCTCAGGACTCCAGAGTCAGGCCGGTCAGAGTATAGATCTTGGTGACAGAGGAGCTGTCCTTGGTGGAGATCACCTTGACGCTCTGGGAATTGTTCTTGATGAGGAGAACAATGTTCTTGTCCTCATCCAGAGCCACAGGCCCCTTGGTGCCGCCCACCAGCTCCACGGTGGTGGCGGCGTCGGCCGGAGTGACGTCGAATTTCAGCGCCAGATAGTGCCCCTTCTGCTCAGAGGGATCGCTGCTGAACCCGGTATAGCCGGTCACATTCTTCAGGCTGCCGGTGATGGCGCTCTCGCCCACTGCGACGTTGCTCTGAAGTTCGGAGACCTTCTTGCCCAGCAGGGTGGCGGAGGGGCTCTCCGGGGCGACGGTCACCGTGACATCGCTCGCCAACAGCTTGATGACTTCCTCGGGCAGAGGCAGCCGGGGCTCCGTTTCCTCGGTGCCGTAGAGGATGTCCTCCAGCGCCTTCAGCTTGGCGGGGTCGGCCTTGGTGGAGACGATGATCAGACGGGCGGTGGGCTTGAAGCCGGGTACGTCCACGGGAGTGGTCGTGACCTCCCAGCTGGGGTTGATGGGTTCGGGAGAGTCGTTGACAGACTGATAGCCCCGCTCAGAGGGAGAGGCCAGACCGCCGTAGACCAGGTGCAGCTTGTAGCCGTGGTCCTGACCGTCCACATCGTTGCCCAGCTTGGTGCGGTAGCTCAGGCCAAAGACCTTGCGGGTCTGCTGCCCGGCAACAACGCCCGGGGCAATCTCCTTGGAGCCGTCGCACTCCTCCCACTCGTCGGGGTACATGTAGGCTTCGATGGTCAGGCCGAAGTCCTCGGCGCCCACCAGCACCAGGTACTTGATGTTGTCGGCGTACATGTTGTTGGGCTCAGCGCCGGAGGGACTCTCGGTAATGCCGGTGATGCCGTTCCAGGCCACACCCCTGTCATAGACGCCGGCGGCGCTGAGGGGGTAGAGGACGGCGTGATCAACGCCGGTTTCGTAGAAACGTTCCCCGATCTTGTCCCATACAAGTTTACTCATTTCGGATTTCCTCCTTTTAATAGTACAGGTTGAAGATGTCGTGGTTCAGATTTTCGGCCGTGAAATGACGGTCATGGGCACACATGGGCAGCATGGCAAGGCGGTGGGGCAGATCGCTGTCCGGGTTCTTGTAGATGGCCGTCACCTGATACCGGTCCAGCAGCCGGTAGGGGGCGTTGTCAGCGTGGATGGCGCTGATTTCGCTTCGCTCGTAGACGATGCAGGGGTAGTGGATTTCCTTGCTGGCCGGAGGCTGAAAATAAGCCCGGCACGCATCGCCGCGTTCCGGACAGCCAAGAATCCCGCACAGAAGGGTATGAAGTTGAATCCTGTCACCCATTGTAGAGCCCCCCAATCGTCAGGATCAGGCGGGGATATCCCACTTCGACCTTGGAAATCTTCCATTTCGCGCCCATGTACGCCACATACCGCATCTTGTGGAAGTTCTTCCTGGCGAACGGATCGGCGACTATGCTGATCTCATTCGCGATATTGATGTCGTCGTTCAGGGTCTCCCCAGACTGAAGCTGGCGTGTATTCCGAGTCAAATCGCCATAGTACGGATACTCAACGATCTTCTCTTCATACACGCCAGGGGCAGTCTCAACGGTATCAGCATAGCCTACCGATCCATAAAATTTCGCCATTTTGAAGCTTCTCCTCAGGGAGTGCCGGCGCTGGAACCACCGCCGGAGCTGGTAGCCACAGGCTCCTCCAGCGCGATGGCGGAGTAGACGCGGGTCAGCGCGCCGGACAGGCGGGTCTCGATCAGGTACTTCTGCTGGTTGAAGTCGATGTCGAACTGGTCAAACCGGGTGATCTCGCCGCCCTTGGTGGAGCCCACGGTATAGTCGGCCAGGTTGACAAAGAGGCCCAGCAGCTTGTGCTTGGCGCCCTCGTCATCCATACGGACCAGGCCCTCAAACTGCTCGGCGGTATAGAGCTCGCCGATGTTCAGGGCGGCGGCCAGGTCGGCCTTGGAGTTGTAGATGCGGCGGCCATTCATGTCCCGGGCCAGCAGCATCACGTTCACCAGATGGGGCGTGCAGAAGAAATCGGGGGTGCCGGTGCCCTTGTACTTCTCCCGGGCATAGAGAGCGGCGGTGATGATGGCCTCGGAGTAGATGTAATTCTCGCCGAAACTCATATCGGTCTTGCTGCCGTTGAGCTCGGCGCGGGCGGCCTCAATATCCACGTCGTAGTGGATGGTGTAGAGGTCGTTGTCGTTCCAGATGGAACGGATGTGGTCCTCGGAGATCTTCATCTCGTCGTCCGCTTCGCGGCCGTCGCCCACCATGATGGCGGTAGCCACCTCTTCGTTGAGGTTCTCCCGCATCACGGCATACTGGTACTCCACCACATCGAAATCAGTGATGTCGACAATGTCGTCCCGGTGCAGGGCGTCGGTACGGTACACCGTCTGAGGGTCAGTGGTCCGGGTGATGACGTTCATGTTGCCGGACAGAGTCTTGCGCTTGCCCTTCTGATAGCCGTGGGCCCGGATGGAGTCCTTGCGGGTGTCCATCTGGCGGGTACGAATACGGCTGATAGGGCTCTTGTGGACCTTCTGCATGACGGCAGTCACCCAGCCCTGGTCGCGGGTAACGCGCTCAGGCGCGCCGGGGCGCAGGTCCTTGAAGTCCGGGAACAGGCTCTCGATATTGTCGATGCCGTGCTTGAGCTCGTTCTGTTCAGCGTAGATCTTCAGAGCGGTCTGAAGGCTGCCCACGCTGTTGCTCTTGGCCAGAGCAAGAATGTCAGCGCGGTCGGAGTGGCTCAGAACGGTGTCCTGAGTGTCTTCGTTCTCGAAAACATTGTGCTTCATGGTCTTGTTTCCTCCCTTGGTTTTGTCAGATTTCTTGTCGGGGTCGTCGTCATCGTCGTCGCCCCCGTCCCCCTTGCCCTTCTGGGAATCCAATTCCTCCATGGCCGCGCCGATCAGGGCATACATGACCGTTCTCTGCTCCTCGGTCATGCTGTCTACCACGTCCTGGACGGTCTTCTCATCCTCAGGCTTCTCCTCTTTTCCGTCACCCTTGGGCTTGTCCTCCTTCTTGCCATCCTCAGAGCCGGCCTTGTGAACAAGAGGGGGTTTCTCGTCGGGGCGGAATAGAGAAATGGGCTCGTAAGCGGACAGGATCATCTCCTGCTCGCCGCCTTCGCCGTGGGCCATATCCACAAAGTCAATAAAGGCGCCGGGATTTGCCCCGGCGACCACCAGGCTGACCTCCCGGATGACGCCGTGCGTCACATCCTTGCTGGGAGTCTGCTTCAGCCCATTGGCGTAGATGGACAGGGACGCGATGTCCCCATGCTGGACCAGCATCTTGGCCGCCTTGCCGGCGTCGGTCTCGTTGAACGTGCAGTAGGCATAAACGCCGTCCTTCCGGTTCTCCAAAAGGGCGTGGCCCAGGATGTTGCCAGGTTCGTCGTGCTGGTGGTTCCAAACCAGGGGAACCGTCTTCCCGTCGCAATCCTCGAATGCGTTATGGCGGATGGTTCGTCCGTCCGCGCAGACAAGGTCGTTCCGGGTCGCCCAGCCACTAAAGTCACACTTCAGGTTCATTTTGAACGTTTCCTCCTTCAGATGTTGATGGTGGCTGATTGCCCTCCTCTTTCGGGGCGCTTAGGTTGCTGTTTCGGAGCTCGTCCGCCTTGGGGTCCTTCGACGGCTTCATGCCGATCTTCTGCCGGATCTCATTGGAGGTCATGATCTCGTTGCGGGTCATCTTGTCGGCAATTTCGGCAATATCGTTGATGGGCACCAGCCGGAACGGGTCTCTGAAGAAGAGGATTGACTGCTTCTGTGACCGAGCAGTTTTGGTGAGGAATTTCCTCTTCATTTCGTCAACAATGGCTGATAGGATCGGTTCAATCGTCCGGTTGTCGTAATTCAGCTTCGTCCGGTCATCGGCAGTCCCGTCCAAAATCCCCTGCGTGATCCCCAACTGGCTGTAAAGCATGCTCGTCAGGTATTCAATCTGGGACATCAGATTGTTGTCGATGGGCCGGTTCAGCTGGACCACATGCTCCGTGCCGTCGGTGTAAGCGACGCCGTACTTGGAGTCGGACAACTGTTCCTCGATATCTTTACGGCGTTTTTCCGCCTGTTGACGCCTCGCTTCCGTCTTGATGACGTAGGGCAGCTGAATGATCAGGTTGAGTTTTCCGGAACCGCTCTGCTCGTCGATTGCGTCCAAAATATTGAGCTTTCGGATCAACCGCTGCATGGTGGAGTTGGGCTCGTTCATCACCGCGAAAAACGGGTTCTCAATGATGGCGACCCCGCTCTTCGGCAGGATGACATCCTGCTTCTCACCCCGGTTCTCGTTGTAGACCCGGACCTTGACGTGCTTGGGATACCACTCCACGATTTTCCCGGTACGCATCGTTTCGATCTTGAACGAGCCGGTCTCCGGGTCGAGGTCGGTATCCGTGGGCACGATGGCCACGCATCCCTCGTCCAGCATGGACATGACCACGTCCTGGATAAAGGCTCGCCCGGTCTGGTCCAGATTCGCCTCCAGGGTCAGACAGCCGTTCAAACTTGAATTGATCACCTCTGTAAACCGGCCGTCGTCATCCAGGCGGACATGCTGAATCCCAATCGACGCCGCATCCAGCGCGATCCGGTTGTAGACGGAGGTAATGATGGAGCGCTCGTTTCCCCGGCTGAAAATGGGCCGATCCGGGCGGTAGGAGTAGCTGGGGCCAAGGGAATGGCTGTACTTGAAAAACTCATTGCCTAAAAAAGCGTTCCAGGCGTGTTTCAGCCTGGAACCAACTGACATTTCCACTTTTCTCACCTCCTACGACAGCAGATCGGCGTACATCTTCTTGAGCAGCTCGTCGTTCTGCTTCATCAAGGCCGCGAAGTCATAAGCCGGAGGAGGCTTTGCCGCGGATGCCTGCTTTGTGGCCGAGGCAACGGTTTTTACAGCCTGCTGGACACCGCCGCCCGGAGACGGCCCGGGAGTCCGAAGCTGGCTGACCGACGTTGAGAAGACGGAGGCGCTCTTTTGAAGCTGCCCCACAGCCCGTTTCCCCTGCTCCGCCTTTGCGGCAAGCTCCGCCGCCTTTTTCGCCCCGTGCCGTTTTACCAGATAAGCGGTGAGAACGATTCCTGCGGCTGCCGCCGCTCCCACGGCCGCTTTTCCGGCTGCGGGCAGCTTCTTCCGCTCGGTTCTATCCTCTCCGCCGTACCGTTTCCGGCCCTGGGGCGTCAAGCTTCCGTCCTTCTGCTGAAATCTCCGCACGCCCCACTTCATCCCACGGATGCCATAGTGCTGCAAAATATCTGACAATCGCGGTCACCTCCTGTCTGTGATAAAATTTGTAACAACTGCCCCGTGTGTATCGAATTTAGGTCAAAAAAACCACAGACTCGGTTAAGAGTCTGTGGTGAGGCGTTTCGCCGCTTTAACAGGGTGAATGCTGTGTAGTATAATGCGGTAAAAAGTGGCCGCCAGTAGCGTCTGACTCGCACTCAAACGTTACTGGCGGCGCAGTGGAAAGAAGGACGGAGAATATGAAACCCAATGAAAAGACAATAATCCTCGATCACAACACCCTATTCGATCTCGCCGTTAAATCTGCTTATGTCATAGCAAAAACATTGGATGAACGGTATGCCGATGGGGATCGGCCGGAAGTCACGCCGGTTATTCACTGGTATCATTGATTCCGATAGGAGGAGGTCGGCGCCATGCCGCTCTCTTTTCTTCTTTCCTGTAAAAACCGATGGTCGACCATCGGAAATTACCAAATGTAGTCATAAAATCCGCAGGGCCCGGTTAAAAACTGCGTCAATGAGCATAGTACGCCCGCAGCTTTCTGTTCTCGCTGATGGCCTTTCCAGCGAGCAAAGCGTTCACGATTGTTCCGCCCACTGCGATAGCTGAGCCCGCAAGTTGTGCCGTCCGCTGGTCTTCCATCCCCTTGGATAAGAGTGAACTTACCGCACGGGAACCAACTACTATGGCCGCTTCCGCTAAATAAGCAGTTCGGGTATTCCCGGTAATGGTCTTGCCGCGCTGATAAAGTTTCTTGCCTTCATCCGCTAACTTGTCGGTCTTCAGTTTACCATAGGCATCTTCCATCCGACGTTTTTCGGTTTTGACGGCCCGATTAGCGTCCTTGACCCGCTGCCGGGTAGCCTGCCCGGATTTATGGGCGGCTTTCGTTTCTGCCGCTTTTGATTTGGCACGTTCATAGTCCGATTCGGCTTTGCGATAGCGCTCCAGTCCTTTTCGGGTATAGGAACCGTCATAGTTCTGATAACGCCTGACGCCCCATTTCATGCCCTTGACTCCATAATGGGCAAGGCAATCCTGGGGAGAAGGTTTCTCATAGGGCTTCACAAGTACCCCCCCCCTTTTTTTTTACTCAAATGCTTCCGGGTTGTGTTTATAGGCGACGTAGGCGTCCATCATGGCCGCCACCGCGTCGATCTTCTGGTCAGACCGCTTTTTCAGCAGCTTGCGGTTGCCGTTGGTGTCCTCCATCGTGATGCAGTTGCCCATAGAGAAGGTGATCAAGTCCTCGTCAAAGAGCAGCATCCGCTCTCCGGCCAGCTTCTTCAGCTCGCCCAGGGGGACGGATTCCGTTCTCGCTCCCTGCCGGACCACCTCGACCCCAAACGAGCCGTTCTCATTGACCCAGCGTTCCACAAATTCCTTGGCGTTGTAGGGGTCATATCCAAAGCAGCGCACATCGTAGCCGCAGTTGATGACGTGGTCGTCCAAATCCTCATAGACCTGCATCATGTCGAGAACTGTCCCCTCCATGACGATCAGGCTGCCCTCTGCCATAAAGTCCTCGTACTTGACCCGCATGGCGGCGGGGAGCTTATGGAGCGTCACCGATGTGATGTAGTTGCGCGACTTAACGCCAAAGGACCCATCCCGAAGAGGGAACAGGAACGTAAAGGAGCAGAAGTCGTCGCCCTGGGAGAGATCAGCGCCCATGGAGCAGGGCATCTGCCAAAACCGCTGCCGGCGGTGTGGCAAAGTCTCCTCGTAGGTGAAGTAGTAAGTGTATCCCTCCATAGGAAGGCCGAACCGCTTGGCCAGCATATCATTCCGTGTGGCGGGGGCGGTTTCCGCCCGGTCCACATCCTTCTGGTAGGTCTCATAGGTGACGGTCTTTCCCAGATTCGGGTTGGCCTTAGGCCACATATCAGGGTAGGCCACCTCCTCAACAGAGTCCAGCTTGTACCACCAGATGGAAACATGCTCCTGCGGAGGCCCGATGCCCTGGAGAATGTTCATCAACTCCATTTTGATGGTATCGCCGGCGCCATTACGAACCGTACCCTCGGAACTGGTCGCTATAATAAGGTAGTCGTCCAGCTTGGAGGCGCCCTGCTCCACCGCGCCGATAACGTCCTCCCGGGCGTCGGCGGAGGACAGCCACTCGTCCACGGTAGCCACTTTGCAGCGCAGACCCTGGAGCTTGTCCACCGACATGGGACGGATTTCGACCAGGGAGCCTGAAATGAAATTCTCAATGCCCTTCTTGGTAGAGGCCAGCTTCACCCGATTGGCCCGGGACCCGGTGGTGTTCTGCAAAGACCCCTCGGTCATGAACTGGAAGACGGGGCCTCTGGCCCGGGTGATGGCGGTCTTGATGGGGTTGATGATCTCCTCGGCCTGCTTCATGGTGGGGGCCGTGGTGATCTGATGAGTGGTGGAGCCGTCCACAACACAGAAGTATGCCTGAATGCAGGAATCGTAAAGCGACTTCGCCGCGCCTCTCCCCACGATCAGGTACTGCTTTTTGGTCAGCCGCTGCTTGATCCGCTTGGTCACATAGCGTCCGCCTCTGCCGTCCGGATTGGGCACATAGACAGAGCGGTCGTCGAAATAGTACCAGCCAAACACCTGTTCCCCCCAAAGCTTGAAGGTATCCAGAAGATGCAGGTCGGAACCGTCGGTCAGGGTCAGCTCGTTCTCGCAGAACTCGATCCAGCCCTCTACCGCCCTGTCGTCATAGTAGTAGCTGGGCGACTCGATCAGCCGGTCGATCCGGTACATCTCCATGGCAACTTCCTTGCAGACCGGAATATCGCCGCGGATGACCGCATCGCGGAATGCGCCGTAGTAACGGGGGACGGCGGTGTTGGATAACATGTACGCACCCGCCTCCCGTTACAAGCCCAGCAGCTTCCGGCCGACCAGGACCAGAGTGGAAAACTTCTGATCCGTCAGATTTGTGCGGTAGACGTCTTTCGGGACCACCTGCTCCATATCGAACACGATAATGGGTGACTTGGCCTTGAACCCGCCGTATATGGCGTCGTTCGTGTCCAGAACTGCGCCATAACCGGCCTCCTTGCACGCATGGAAGAACTTGGTGCGCTGGTTATACATATCGCGTCCCTTTCGGCTGTCGCCCTGACCGTCATAGGGGATGACGTAGTTGAACATCCGGTACACGGTCTGAAGGTCATCGGAGGTCGGCTTGTAGTCCGGCTCCCGCATCTTCCCAAGGACGGCCGCTGCTTCGCGGTAGCCCTTGAACTTGTACTTGTCGTTTACAAAGTACCCCTGCATCCGCTCCCGGTCAGTGACAAAGTTGTAGAAATCCCGGTCCTTCTTATAGAGGTCCATAAAGACCTTGGCTCCGGAATCCTCGCTGGCCACCTTCAGGTCGGTCTTGAGGGAATTGTCGATCCGGTACTTCATGAACGAACCTGTGCCGATCGCCTTTCCATCCTTATCATAGACCGTCTGGGGAATCGGCCGGTTGAACAGGGCGTTGTACTGGTGTTTATCCAGAGCATGGTGGGTGGCGTAGAACATATCGGCGTTCTTGGTCCGGTCCTTATCATAGGACAGCGTGCTCAGCGTGGTCTTATCAACCTTCAGCACCTCATCGAAGTGCTTCTTGTTGTAGATGCTGTTGCCGCTTTTGCGTTTGTTGGAAATGGCCTTCCGCTGGGACGGAGTATAGTTACCGCCGCTCAATGGATAGGGCGGGCCGTTGCGCACGCCCCATTTCTGGCCTAAAATGCCGTGGTGGCGCAGCTCCATACCGACTCACCTCAGCCCTTCAGTTCCTTGATGGCCAACGCGATGCCCAGTGCGCTGCTGCCAATGGCCAGAACGCTGCCGGCAACTTCCAGCGTGGTCTTGAGCGCTTCGCGGCCCTTGGAGACCTGAGCGGCGGGCACTTCCGCGAACAGCTGGTTATACTGCCGTTCCAGCAGCTCCCGGTTAATCTGATCCCGCATCTCCTTGTCGCTCATCTTGGACAGGTCCATCCGCTTTGGCGTCGGCTTGGAAGTGGTGCTCTCGTCCAGCTTCTTCAGCTCCTTGGCCAGGTTGGCGCTGGCGTCCACAGTGCGCTTGGTGCGCTCCAGGTCCTCCTTTGCCCAGCGCTTCGGATCAGGCTGGGAGAGGTCAATCCGGTTTTCCTTCTTCTTGGCCGCGTTCTCCCGCTTGTCACGGTCGTAGCGCGCCTCTCCTTTGGGGGTCAGCGAACCGTCTTTGTTCTGGTAACGGCGCACGCCCCACTTCATTCCTTTGATTCCGTAGTGCAGTAATGCATCATGCTCCACTTTGAAGTTCCTCCTTCCCGCTGGTGGGTTCGACTGGGTCTGCCGCAACGAAAAGCCGCCACTCAAACTCGCTGATCTGCCGGTTCATAGACTCGACAGCCGCAGAGCTGAGGGGCGGGTCAAACAGCAGGCGCACCTTCAGGCCGACATAGGATTTGACCAGGGGCAGGACGGCCCCGCCAGAAATGAAATCGGACCAGCCTTCGTCTTTCCCCGTAATGGAGAATCCGTTTGCCGGCCCGACCCCCATCTGTGTCAGAATCGAAAACACGCTGTTGATGTGCATTACAATGTCGGCGTCAAAGTGCGTGTAGCCTTCGTCGATCCCCAGCAGTTTCTTGACAGATGTCAGGACGCTTTCTGTGATCTCCATAGCACTCTCCTTACCGGCGGATCGCCACGTACTTCTTCGGACAGAACCCGGCGATGCCGTTTCTGGCGAGCACCCGGTAGAAGTCCTCCGTTGACTTGTCCATATCGACCAGAACTTCGGTCAGGACCGATAGATGCCCCGTGACCTCCGCCTCATTGCCGGGGCTTTTGCGGATGGTCAGGTCGAGGCAGTTCACCACGACTCCCACGAGCCTGGGTGCCCTTCCCGGATTACCTTCCATGGCGCCGCCTCCTTGCTTATAGCGAAAAGTTGTGTTGTCATAAGGTGTGCCCGTTCCATGCCGCTCCTGGGCCACATGATTGATTCATCCCTGCGAAAGGAGGTAGAAACGACATGAAACGGTTAAGCGCAAGAGCTGCTAAGTCCAAAAGTCAGGCCGGAAGCGTGAAGGTTGTCACAGTCCGCATTTCCAGCGGAACAACAGCGGTCACGGGGAAAGCCAAGATCAAGACTTAGCAAGCCGGAAAAGAGGGGCGGAGTGTCGTCCCTCTTTTCTACATTTTCCAGGGGCAGGTGTCGTTGGGCCTTCGTACGACCGGCTCCGGAAGCAGCAGGTTCTCATCGCCGTAGTGAATGGCCAGATGAGTTTCGTGGATGGTGGTGATCAGGTACTCCGGGTCGAGGATCATCTCCACCCGATCCCGGATGTCCTTTGGGCTGATGGGGTTCATGTGGTGAATGATGGGACGGCGGAATATCTCCCGTCCGGCCACACCCAAATCACACCCCAGGTCCCGGGCGATCACCGCGTCACGCACCTGCCGCCACTCCGGCGACTTGTAAAAAGCCTGATTCATATACCGGTCAAAGCCGAAGGTCTCCTCTCCGACAACGCCATCCAGCCGGAGGTACTGGTAGCGGTCCATAAAGGTAGGGAGTTGGATCAGCTCGGAGTAGCACCTAATACTCATCCTCGTCCTCCTCCTGTCCACTGTATCGCTTGAACGCGGCCATGGCCTTCTCGTAAAGCTCATCCATCCGGACTCCGGATTTATAAGCCTCGGTCTTGGCCTGGACCAGCTCCACCTCCTTGGCCAGCCGCTCATTCTCAAGGCGGGCCCTCGTGGTCCCCAGCTTCAGGATGGTGGTGACCTCCTGAGAGGAGGCGGTCCCTTCCAGCAGCCGCTTTTCCACAAGGGATACCGCCAGGTCGATCAGTTGGTTCTCGCGGCCCTCCGGCGTCAAGGCGGCGCGGCGTTTCCCCACCTGACTGCCGGAAGACTTGATGGGTTTTGCCACGCTTGACGCCCCCTCTCCATAACTTCTGTTTTGTTTTCCATGTGTTTATGGGTAGTTCAGGGCGGCATTTGAAGAAGCCCGCACAAACGATCCGCCGGCAAGTGGAGAAAAATGACATTGGAGGTAATGCAATGCCTCTGGAGGAAAAAGGAGGTTCCGACCAGATAAAAAGAGTCCTTGCCAGTGAGTGCTCGTCTTGCAGGCTTGTTCAAACGCCGCCCCAAACCGAACCCATTTTTCAAAAATATCCCCCGGAGAATTTTCAAAGACCAACGCGATGCAGAGGGGGTGCCATTTCGGAGGGACCCCCTATACCCTTTGAATGAGTTCGAGGCCGTGATCCGCAGCCGGTGGGTTGAATTTGTCCCATAAATGACAAAAAGAAACGCACTCCTGATGAGAGAACGTTTCTTTCCCAATGGCTACCATCGGTTTACCATCATGCGGTCACGGCAGGCTCGGATTGCACAATCTTCTTGACCTTTTTATAGATGCCCAGGGGGTCGTACTTGATGATATCGTTGATTGCTCGCTCGATTTCTTCCTGGTTCTCCTTGTCAGAGAGCTGATCGGAAGTACGGGCGATGCGCGCTAAGAAGGCGCAGGAATGATAGCCGTTGTCTTCGTCGAACCGATACCACGCTTCATACTGTGTAAAAGGGTCGTAGGGGTTATCGGTAGTAGTAAGCATACACATTTCCATTCGCTCTCACTTCCTTTCTTACTCATTGAGATACTTGGAAACGACAGAAGGCGAAATGCCCAAAGCATCTGCGATTTCGGAGTTGGTGCTTCCAGAATTGGCCATCGCTTTAATGCGATTGACACGAGCTTCAGACAGCTGCGTCGATGCTCTTGGGGTTGCGCGCTCCCGGACGACATCGGGATCAGAGTAACGAAGAATCTCTTTCAAGGTTGTATCAGAGATCGCGCCAGCTTGGATTGCTTCCCATTCTCCATCGGAGATCGTAATGCGCGTTCCTTTTCCGCTTGCACCAGTGGAAACGCGAGCGTCACTGATCGCTGCACGACGAATCTTAGAGATTTCGTCTTTGTCGGTGACATTGTTCGCCTGAACCTTGGCCTTTACCTGAGCATTGGCGATGCGCTGGGCCTCACGTTCCTTAGGGGCGTTAAGCTGCGCAGTCTTCAGTGCACTGGTCAGCCTTGCGACTTCAGGCGCATATGTTTTTGCTGCGCTGGCGTTCCGTACCAATGTCGGCGTATCCAGATACTCAAGTCTCGCCTGGTTGGCGAGTGCTTTCATACGATTGGCATAGTCGGCATAGGCATCTTCCTGAACGGTGCCAGAGGACAAGGTGCGAACATCCTTGGTTTTCTCCAGCAACTTGATCTTCGTCGTGGCCTGAACTGTTTTCCCAGTCTTAGGGTCTATATAGGTTCGACCAGACTCCTTATAGACGACTTCGCCAGTCTCCCGGTCAATGCGTCCACTGCCCTGACGCTCGGGAACATCGACGGTCTGCTTGCGCCTGGAGAGCAGGGTGGAGGCACCACCTTTCTCTTTGCCGGTTTCGGGGTCAGTGTAACCCTGCCACCGCTTACGAAGGGTGGGGATGTCGTTTTCAATCTCCGAACGCTTGTAGTCGAGTTTGTGCTTTGCCGCATCGATGACGACCATGCTGTGTCTGACAGCTTTCGTGATGTCCTCGGTGGGGGCCCCTTTTAAGGTCATATCGGTGATGAGGTTGGAAATCTTCCCCATCTCGATCTGGGTGGCTTCTTTTGAGAGAAGCCGGATACCGGTCTTCCCCTCGGTGGAGTATTCCGTTTTCGGGTCGAAACCTTTCAACCCCTCCAGGGCGGGGGTAGATTTTACAGAAACCTTTCCGCCAACAGGAATGACAACAACCTGGTCGCCATCAAAGTCCGCGCCGGACAGCCGTTCCGCCACCTTCGGGTTGATGCCGACCGCATCCCTGATGTTCTTGCCGAGAACGGAGATGGCCGACTGATTCTTGTTGTTGACCGTCAACTCCGGAATTTCAAAGGTTCCGCCATGAGGGTAGCGGATCAGCACAACTTTCTCACCGTTACGATAGTTGGGGGCATAGATTTCCGTTTCCTTCATTGCTGTGATAGGCAGGATGACCTGTGTGCTCTGCCGGGGGAGGGCGGCCGCTTTCAGATGGACGACGGCAGAATCACATTCATCTGCAAAGTCCATAAGAAGCTTCCGCTTGATAGTCGGGTTGTTCAGAGAGCAAATCTCGGCGAATTCATCGGCCGCATCGGCATAGGTCAAATCCAACTGCTTCTGGATCAGTTTGATGGGCTGCTTGGATAGAAACTGGGAGGACAAGTTCTTACTCATCTTGTCCCAGTCACCCTCCTCCTTCAGCTTATTGATGGCCGACAAAGATTTTTTCTCGCCGGTAATCGGGTCTGTGTACTTGCCATTCGGGTCGGGGTAGTAGCTCTGACCGTTGGCCTTGATGAATGCGCCGAAAGGATTGTCGGGGTCATCCTGAATCTTTTTGAATACATCCATCTTGGGCGTTCCGGAGTGCTTGTTCGTGTTAAACACGATGTCACACCCCTCCGGCATGTCATCAGAATACATGGCCATGCCCTTGAGGTAATGCGTCCCATCCACAAGAATGCGTACCTGCGCATAGTGAGCGTTTCCCAGGTCAAGGTCTGCAACGCCACGACGAATTTCAATGACTCCGTCCTTGTTCGAGCCGCCCTCATCCCCATAGAGCACCTTGACTCGGCTTGAATCGATGCTTGCCGGATACTCGCGCTTATCCCAGGATGCACCTCCATCCGAAGAGTGATAGTCGCCCACCGACTTGATGATGTCGAGGTTCTGGTAGGCGTCTCTCTGCTCGATGTCGGGAACCGAAATAACCGGAGTGATTGTCCGCTTCTTGGGATCGTTCACCTGAGGGACTCCAACGCCATATCGGTTATAACCTTCTGTTTCCAAAATGAACAGAGCTTCCTGAAGAACTCCTTTCGAGACGCCAAGCTGCTGCTCTACGCCCTCGCCAACATCAAGAGCCCCTTTTACTGCCAGCTCTTTCTTCAATGCCTCGGCGGTAGCAAGGGCCTTGTTCTTGTTGCTGGCGGTGTTTTCATTGAGAAGCGCACGAACCGAGGAGTCGTTGTTGTACCCCATGATTTTGGCAATCTCATCGAGAGTCTTTCCTTCTTCACGAAGGGACTTGGCCCGTTCCGCCTGGAGAGCCCGTCGCTCATGCTTTGCCACCCGAACCTGCATACGAAGGTCAGTAGTGGACATCTTCAGTTCTTCGGCAATTTCTTTTTGGCTCTTTCCCATGGCTTCGAGTTCTTCCACTCTGGCCAGAAAGTCGCCGCCATGCTGATAGGGGTTTTCACCAGAACCCCAGGGGTAGCGCCCAGAGCGCCGCTTGACGCCATAGTGCATCAAAATATCTTCCGCGATGGGGTTCATGGCTTACTCCTCCTCTTTGATACTGTTGATGATTTTATCGAAGGTTATGATCCGGTCCATGATGGGGAAAATATCTTCGATCGTGGGCTGGTGACAAATGATTCCGTCATTCTGATAAATACGAAGCTCCATTTGAATCTCGTTCGGCTTGTAGTTATACTCCAAGCAAAAGAGCGCCGCATAAATCATCAGCTGTTCCATGTGTGTCGGACTTTCTCCAGTTTTCAAATCATGAATCCGGAGCATGTCGCCTCGAAATGAAATCGCGTCAGCGGTGCCGAAGCAGTTCGGGGAATAGTAGAGGATCTGTTCCGGCGTCATCTTGTAACCGATTGCATCGTTGACATACATGTTCAATGTCTTTTGCGACTTGGGTAGCCGCTGACCCAGCTTGATGCACTGGGCGGCAAAAGAGTGAAGGACTGTGCCGCGCTGGGCCGCACGATACTTGGCGTAGGCGTCGGCCACCTTCTCTTCCGTGTAGTTGATCCAGTGATAGGTGCTCGCGCCAAGAAAAGCATGTTGACCCTCAAGGTTGGAATGCTTTACAAAGTTCATCCAACACTTCCTCCTTGTTCTCCGGGGAGATGAATCTGGAGAACGACATCTCGTTCATCTTCCCAACGTAATATTCCTGGTTCGGCTGTCTCTTGGCTTTGTTAGATCTCTTGCATTCAAGGGAGGCCCATTTCTCGCCGTAAAGAATCAACAGGTCGGGAATGCCCTGGCGCTGGTCCATCTTAAATATCATACAGCCAGGGAATCGTGCTTTCAGCGTGCTGATGAGCCGGTCTTGAAAACCGCTTTCCAGTCTTGCGCTTCGGGCCATCAAACGGCCTCCTTTCCGATAAAAGTGATAGAAAGAACAAGATATGCGCGACATATCTCTCTCCTCTCCATAAAAGAGTCTGTTTTTTTCGCGGAAAGAAAAACAGCCTTAAAATATCAATTCGGGCAAAAAGAAAAGAGCCGCGGCTGGCGGCTCTAATCTTTAATCGATACTAAATCCTATTTTCCGTTTTGGCTTGCTATTCTTCTCGGCAATCTCCTCGACCTTTGGTTTGCCAAACGATTGCCAGATCGTGGCTCCGGCGCATGATCCAATCGCCGCCGCCATCGAAGTGGTAAACGTTATCAGTAGTTGGGTCGAGTCTTTCATGTTCGGTTTCATAACATCGCCTCCTCATAAAGGCGACGGTTTTTCCTGCGAAAACAAAAACAGCCGAGACACCCGTAGGCACCTCGGCTAAACGCAGAATATCAATTTGTTTTCCATCAGCTGTTGTTCCGCAGATACCGAATCAGAATCCAGATCAGCCAAAGACCTCCCGTGCAGATGGTCAGGATAAGGTCCAGCAGCAATCCGCCGCCGCTGCGTTTCTTTCCACTACTCATAAGAATCCTCCTTGTCAAGCTCTTTCTTTTTGTTGTCGCGACGAATGATCTTCTCAACGCCGGCCTTTGCTTTGACGGCAGTATCACCAGCATGGGTTTTTATGTGCTCCCATTTCTCGGCCCGCCTATCGGCTCTTTCTTGCTTCAAGGTGGCTTTTTGCCGCTCAGCTTCTTCAAATATCCGTAGACTCTCATCGATTACCTCACGAGTCACATACTGGATAATAACAACCTCTCCAGGCTTAAGTTTTGAGTTGGCCTTTTTATTGCAGGCAACGGCCTGAAGGTCAAAACAATCCTTGTATCTAACATGCGCATCTCTGATGCGAACTTCGATAGGCAGCGCTTTCAGACCGTGGCCCTCTATAAGTTCTTTAGCTTCGTCCAGTTTCAAAGGGAACTTTTTGGAACAGAGCTCCGGCATGGATATCAATTCTTCAGAGGGCTCCGTTTCGTCTTTTCTGGGGATTCGGTCTATAAACTCAATCGCAACTGGAGTCACAGCACTAACGATTCCGGCGACAAGTCCGAGCTTCCCGCCAATATTAGGATTCGGTTTGTTAGATCTTCCCATCAACCTTCCCTCCTTTGGACAAAATAAAAGAGTGCGCCCCAATGAAGAGACGCACTCTGCAACTAAAGCGCATCTCTCATTGTTGCCACACAATCTCGTTACCCGGCTACGGGCGCATGAGTATAGAGAGAAGACACTTGTTGCCAAGATGTGTTCTCCGTAGCCGAATAATTCTTTATACGATTGTGTGGCGGATTCAGTATATCACAATGCATCGTGAAATGGAAGAGTGAACTTTGCAGTCACGTCATCTTGTGAAAACGGCTCGAAACAGCCTCAAAACTCACTATTTTGCCCTTGCTGGCCAGTTGGCCACTTTTTTCTTCCACTTATATATAATTTTTAATATTTTTTTTCGCATTTAATTAAGAAAAAAAGTGGGCAAGTGGCCAGAAAACCCGCAAACCCTTGGGGCGCAAGGGTTTCAGCCTGGCCACTTTTGAAATAAAAGTGGGCAAAAAGTGGGCAAATGGCCAGTTTTTCACCAATTTTCCGTCCGTACACGGCTATCCAACCTCCAAATTTTCGCAAAATCCGAACCCAAAGTGGGCAAATGGCCAGTTTTACAGACCAAAAGTGGCCAGCAAAATGACCTGCTACTAACAGTAATAGTAGCAGCTTTTGACCATCTGGGTAGAGATTTTCAAGCCGTGTACGGACGAATTCTATTCTAAGTTAGCCTGTTTTCCATCTTAGATTAGAAATATCCAGCCTCATTCTCAATAGGAACGCCGCTGGTAAGGCCTGTTTCGAGGGGCAATGGGGTGGTAATGATAAGCCGGAAACGCCTGGTACGGACGCTTTTTGAGCAGAGACATGCCGTACTTTTTCGGCGGGACAGACTTCCGTCCGGGCCAAATATCAGGGCTGGAGAAGACCTCCTCCCACATCTTTGCAAATGCTTCGGCCGCATCCGATATCGACAGAGCCAAGGCGTCCCAGGCCTTCTGTATCTTAGCGACTGTTTCCAAAGTCTGTTCAAGTGTCATACCCATTCCATTCACCTCCACGTAATGCGTGTTTTGGAATCTGTACGGCTCGACTCAACTGATCAATCAGTTCCGCTGTTGGTGTGGCTGACAAATCTACCTTCACTTCGACATTTGCTTCCGGCAGTGGTAAATATCCAAGCGCCTCCATTCGCTTATGGTCGCAGGTGGATACGTACGGACACGCTTGGCATTTCTTCGCCAATCTTGATAGACCCATTCCACTCACCTCCAAACCTTGCCGGAACGCTTATCCACAAGAACGATCCGCCCCTCGATCTCGAAGTCCGACAAAGCGCAAATATCAAAGATCATATGGAGCAGCTTGTGGAACCGTTCCTCCTCGGTCTCAATGTTCTTCAGGGCCTGATAGGCGGTCGGGTCAGAATATCCCTCTGCGTTTTTTCGGTCGTTCCAGGACAATCACTGTCACCCCGTTCCTTCATAAATTTGATAAGCGATTGAGCGTGCATGTCGCTGATGCCGTATTTTTCTTGCAGCTTGGAGACGAACCAATCGGGAACAGGTTTTCTCCCGCACTCGATGGCAGACAGCTCAGCCGGTGAAATATCAAGGTCCTTTGCCATGTCATAGAGCAGGAGCGCCCTGACTAAGCGGATGTTCCGTACTGTTCTTCCAAAATCATCAAGTCCCATGCTCACTCTCCTTGTGCCACGCCTCCACATCGACGCCGATTCTCTTCAGCATCTGAGTGCAGAGCCAAATATCATCCTGGTCCTCCATCTCATAGCGGCTGACCAATTCTTTGATACGGTCGTGGAAGGCGTCGTAATAAGTTCGGAGCCGCTGAGCCCCGAACCCGAATTGCTCATGCAGCACCCATAAAATAGTCGCGTCGATCTCGGCGATATGCTTTCGGTCGTACTCTGCCAGCTCCCGCTGGATCTCCAAGTCCATGGCTTTCTTCTCCGCTGCGGTAAGTACGGCCCCGTACACCTTTCCTCCGGCTTTCTTGACCTGCATAGCTGTCTCCCATCATTCCGTTGGTTTCAGCGAAGACCGGCCCGAATATCACTGCGGGCTGAGCAAGCACCAATCGCCATAGAGGCAGCATTGGGATCGGGCGTTTCCATCCCTTTCTCCTCATCCATCTCCAGAATGGTCATGATGGCGTAGTTGGCCAGATCCATCAGGGTGTCCCGAATGGATTCGTCCGTAACCTGCTGCTGACCGGCGTCATTTGCAGAGAGGCGGGAGAGGGTCTTAAACCGGGAGAACTTGTCCCCCAACCGGATACGGGTCATAGCCAGCCCCTCCTCTACAAAGGTCTGATGGAAGCTGTCGCCGTAGTCATGGTTCTTCCTTTCGTACAAGCTGTTCAACTCGTCGCAGATCGCCTTATGGCGCATCACTTTTTTGTTCATAAATTGGCTTCTCCTTTCAAAATATCAAACCGAATCGTCCGTTGCTTCGATCGCCCGGTTTATTGTATCGGCCATGCGATTAAGAAGCACGATCATAGACAACTCAAATCCACCGGAACAGCCGATCTCTTCAAACGTGATTCGGTAATTTTGTTGATATCGTTGTTGACCATATTGTTTTTCCACGTGGATAATGATAGAGTTGGTCATCGCTTCATATCGCCACATAATCTTAAAATGACGATGTGCAAGATCAATCAGTGTTTTCTCAAGCATCGGGTCTTCCTCCCAAATTCAGCTTATCGAACTGCTCCTGTGTTCTGATGAAAGTACCTGCATTTCAGCTCCACCGGCTCGATCCAGGGAATATCATGCAGGCGAATGCTCCTGATAGACTCGTCATCCTTCGAGGGCCGGCGGACGCTCACCTCATCCACAGCAGTTTGTGCCGCCAGATACTCCGACTTGTACTGGCACACGTCCCTATGGCTGCATCTGGTGCAGCAGGTTTCCTTTACTCCAAACATACGAACCATCTCCTCATAATTTCTATCAATCGTTGCCGCTTTGACATTCAGTTGATGTAGAGCCATTTGCAGCTCATCCACCAGGTAGGTTTTGTCATGGTCTTTAGGCTGACGAACCAGGCCTCGAATCCAATCGGCGACAGTAACGGGCGGAGGAATCTGCAAACCAAGGTCGCGAGCCATACTATCGATGTATCTCGCCATCTGGCAGGTCGGCGCCACAATGACCGCGCCTGTATCTGCGGATTGCCGAATCAGAAATGTGGTTTTGCCCGATTGTCTTCCTGAAACATAAATAGTCATGATGCGTTTTCTCCTTTTATTTAGCGACGCGTCCGGTTAAGCGCCAGTTCCATGGCATCGCCGCCTATGTTATCGTCCTTATGCGGCTTTTTCTTTTTCGCCTCGCATTTGGCCACGGCCACGTCGTAATCATAGCCAATACCGACCTGATACTTTTTCGCAATAGCCCGAAGCTTTTCGGCGTGGTATTCATAGGTGGCCCGATGGAACCCCTGCAAATCCCACTCATCACAGGCCAATTCCAGCAGTCTGGCATAATCCATCAGAGCATTGACTATTTTATAAATATCGCCATAGCAGGTTTTGATTTCGCGTTCGCCATCTGCATCATGAAGGTGAAGGGTTACCTTTTCCAGTTCTATGGGCCTGGAAATAATCGGCTCAAATCGTTCCCGTGGACTGAGTTTTCTCTGAGCGGTTTCAGAATTTGGCGCTTGAGGTTGGGGGACTTTTTGCACAGGAGAAGAGGGGTAGGGAGGCTTCCATGACTTAGGTGACGATTTCCCAAATAGTTTCTTGGTAAACTTCTCCTTCATAGCTCGTTTTTTTTCTCCTTTTTCAAATATCAATGTGAACTACTCCTCAGCAGACTCAACGATGGTTACGGTGCCCTCAAACACCCCGAACTCGGATGACTGTTGGAAAGTGTGTGTTTCCGGCTCCTCTCCATCTTGAATCGGTCGAGTGAGATACCACAAAGAATCATCTTTCCAAGTGATCATCTCCAGTTTTTGGCCGGGTTCCAGTTCCAAAGTCATATCGCCGCCAAGAGAGCGAGCGACGCCTTGGTCACATCCGGTCAATAGCCCTAACAACAAAATAACGCACAAGAGTGCGCCGACATAAATACGTTTCATATTTTCCTCCTTTCTTCAAATATCAAAGGACCTCCGTAAGAATTCGGAAGTCCTTAAATATGCCATCTTCCAAAGTTACTTCGACGGGCTTCCCAAGTAACTCGGAAACATAGTTTACCTTTGCATCCTTGAGAATTTTTGCCACATGGTCAAGGGATTCCGCAAGATTAGTGTGGCGAGTTCCCATTTCCCAGTGGCAGTCGGGAGACATATTCACCGTATATTTACCACCATCCATGATGCCGTTGCCGGACATCGAGAAACCAAGTTGAAGCCCCAGTTGAAACGGATAATCCTTCATACTACCAAACTCGGCAAAGTCGATTTTACCTAATCTTTTTTCAAGCATTTTTCTCTTCCTCCCCGACAAGTTTCTGATATAGTTCCTTGGCCTCTTTGCCTTGGAACTGATTGATGATGCGAACATTATCTCCAGGTGCTTTCCGCCCGACGATCAATACCGCAGGGTCGCCGTGGCTGTGGTCAAAACCGACCAGCATCGTGTCAAAATTTTTCACAGTACCCACCTCACAAAGTCAAACAGTAGTTTTACAAGGAATAGAACGCCGAGGATGGTCAGAACAGCGACCGAGTTGAAGATGAACCTTAGAATATCATCCCAGCCGTTTTTCATTTCTTGGTCACCCGCTTCGCCTTCCGCTCCTCATACTCGGCCTTTTCAATCTGGACCATCTTGCCGTCCTCTTCCTTGAAGTAGCGGTTAAGCTCCACCTTCTTGTCATCGGGTGTAAGAATATAATGGTAGCCAACCGTATCGTAGTCGCCGTTCTTGGGATCGACCAGGAAGTCCTCCGAAAACACGCGATACTTCTTGCCGGCAGGTAGATAGGGCATGGTGATGGGGAAGATCTTATCCACGAGCCGGGTCATGAAGCCATTGCTGAAGGCCGCATTCGGAGCATTGATGTTTATGCCGCAGACCCGTTCGGTATCGGAATAGGTGGCTGTGCCATCCGGAGCAACCTCCTTGAACAGGGAGGACATGCGCTTGCACTGGTACTGCTGATATCCTTCTTTCCAGTTGCACTCACTGGTGATGTCGCTCCAAATATCAGGAGTGTCCTCAATGGGAGTCAGACACTTGCCGTCTACCAGACGGTTGAGAATGCTCTTGGTAATCTGGATGCTAAACCCACTGTGCCCATCTCGACAAAGGCTCTGATAAGCCCGCAGCGCGCTTTCATAACAGGCTACTCCATAATCCCAATCGTCCGTGCCCTCCGCAGAGGCTCGTTCGCTTTGACAAGCCAATGCAACCTCCCGAGCCGCCCAAGAGTCTTCCTCAGCCATGTAAACGGCACGATCATCCCAATACTCATTGGCAAAGACCTTCCGGCAGTCCCCGCCAAAGGCCTCGACGATCTCAGGCAGGTTCTCGTTGACTGCGTCCAGGTGAATATCATGCTCCTTGCAGAAGCCCACAGCCTTCTCCAGGGGCTCGCCGACACGGTTGGTCCAGAGGATGACCTTGGTACCATTGGCCTGCTCCTCTTTCAGCCGATTGATGTTCTTCCAGATGGGCTCTCCCACCTCCGGCCACTTGTTGACCGCAAGACAGCCATCGAAGTCCACAGCAATGATCTTCGGAGGGGTAGACGCCGTAGCGTTCTCGGGTTCCTTGGTTTCGACCGCATTTGCATTCATTTCGTTCATGGTGTTTTCTCCTTTTCAAAATATCAATCGATAATGGTGAGTTCACTCATCGGAACGGTTGCCAGTGTGCCGTCCGGTCGCTTGATAACCGCCTTGTTTGCGAAGAGCCCAACGCCGAGCTGTAAAATATCAACTTCTTCGGCGCACTCTTTTGCCAATCTGAGGCATCCCGAACAGGCTCCTTCGGGAGCCCACCCCAAATTCATACAAGCGATGCAGTCGGGCACACTCTGATAAATCCCTTTCATGTCGCTCCTTTCCAGAAAATATAAATGCCCCGAACTGCTGTTACACAATTCGAGGCATTCTTTTTTCCGTATTTTTGTTTAATCCGAGGCTTTGAAGTTGTAGACCGGGCGAATACGCTCCACAATGTCCGCTGTGGGGCCGATTTGTGCGATAATCTCATCCATGCTCTTATACGCCATGGGAGATTCGTCCAACGTATCCGGCACCACACAGGTCGTATAGATGCCTTCCATTTCCGACCGGAAGGTTTCCATAGACAACGTATTGAGCGCAGCTCGCCGGCTCATCAGTCTTCCCGCGCCATGCGGAGCGGAGCAGTTCCACTCTTCATTTCCCTTGCCAATGCAGATCAGGCTTCCGTCACGCATGTTGATGGGGATGAGCAGCTTTTCGCCAGCTTTGGCAGAAACGGAGCCTTTGCGAAGGATCATGGCGTCCGTATCAATATAATTATGGATGGTGGTGAATTCGTCCGTAATCGTGAATCCCATCCCGGACACGATGATGTCCGCCATAGCTTTTCGGTTCAGAACGGCGAAGCGCTGGGTCAACTTCATGTCGTGGATGTAGTCGTCGAACAACTTACCCTCCACATAGGCCAGGTCTTTCGGAATATCCAACACATGCTCTTTCTTCAGCGCCGTAATGGTCTTCTGAATTTCCTGGAAACGCCCCTCCGCTTTCAACTGGGCAATGGTCTCCTGAATCTGATGACGGGCTCCGCCCCAGAGTGCCCGGCGGCCTTCGTTTTGATAATAGTCGGCCACTTCCGTTCCGAGATGTCGGCTCCCGGAGTGAATCACGAGAAACAGCCGCCCGTCCCCGGCTTGGTCTACCTCAATAAAGTGGTTACCGCCTCCCAAAGAGCCGATGCTGTGAACTGCTCGGTCAAGATTGACCTGGTCGGCACAACGGAGCTGGGTCAAGTCGATTTCCGAATTGAGAGGATGGGGAATATCGCGGATTTCTCGGCCGTAGGGAATCTTCTCCCGAATCAGCGCATCCAGCTTGGCGAAGTCAATCTCACGCTCGGCCAGCTCCACCGTCTCCATTCCGCAGCCAATATCCACGCCCACCATGCCGGGGACGATTTTGTCCTGGATAGTCATAGTGGTGCCGATGGTACAGCCCTTTCCGGCGTGAACATCGGGCATGATGCGGATTTTACAGCCTGCAAACTCAGGCCGGTCACAAACAGCTTGAATCTGCTCCCGAGCCGCTCCTTCCAGCTCATTGGTGTAGCAAATAGCAGTGTTGTATTGCCCTTGAATTGTTATCACAGTTTTTCTCCTTTCCTGTGGGCTTAGAACTCTAAAGGCTCATAAATATAATTACTCTTCCACGATCTCGAAGTTCTCAGGAGGGTACAGATAATCTTCACCGCTGTCGTCGACCAGCCTATACCAACCCTTTTCCATGCCAAGAACGGTATAAACTTTATCGTGTGTAAGCATCAGGAACTCGGTTTCGCCTTTCCAGCGTACTTTCATAGCGTTCAAATATCAATCCTCTTCGATGTCTTCCTGGCGAATCTCCTCCGTATCCCAATCAGGACCGGGTAAGTCAATATCGGCCAGATAGGCAACGCCTTCCTCCAAGACCTCGACAATGGTTGCTGTCCTTCCGTCCTTCAGGCGGACTTTGTCATACTTTTTAACCATGCGAACTCCTTTCCACCTTCCGGTTCAGACTAATGCTCGTTAAATCATGAGTTAGAACTGCACGTCAACCGAATCGAAAATATCACGAAGGGAGCGTCCATCGAAGAAGTCGTCCGAAAGAAGGTCATCTATGTCCGAATAGTCTTTCCAGGTCTCGCCATACCACATCGCATAGGTGGTATTTGAATCGCTGGTTTCTGGCTCGATGCCACATCGCTTGCCGTTGTACTCAAACTCGGCCGTGGCATACTCATCGCTCAGAATCGCTACAAACTCTTCTAAAGTCATAAAATATCATCATTCTCCTTCCTTAAATCCTCCGGTATCTCTTCCTGAGTGCTACTAATTCGTTTTCCGGTTTCACGATCCCACTCATAATAATGAATGTGCTCGCCATGACTTCCATACGAATGGTGTTTGGGGTTACCATGATCGCTCGTGTGTATTTCTGAAACTTTCCATCCGTCACCATCGTAAAATGCGCGTGTTTTCACTTTTCCATCAGAAGAAATGTGATCAACGACACTGTCGGGTTCGTCCTGTTTAGTTGGTCCAGCATGTCCTTTGATGGTTTTTGTTACTATTCTACCAGACTTCTTGCTTTTATCAAGCGGATACGGCGGCCCATTACGAACGCCCCACTTCTGACCTTTGACGCCATGATGAGCAAGAACGTTGTATCCAAGCCGACCTCGAAGCTCCCAGAGAATATCTTCCACGGTTTCACGGGTATTCGGGTGCAGTTTGATGTAGTCCTTATGCTCATCATACCACGAGAAGATCTCGCTCAGATTGCCTTTCTCCCAGCTGAAGGCCCACCAGTCGCAGATCATCTCAATAATATAATTGTAAGGCATCTCCAGCAGGACTTCGCCTTCACCGGGGTCATCGTTGATTAGAACCCAGTGCTGCCAGTGATGGGGATTGCGGTGGATGTGCAGGAGCCAGGCTCTTTGGAACGCCTGGACAACAGCATAGGAGCGGTTGCCTCCATAGAAATAAGCGTCATAGGCCTCGTACTCATCCGGCTTTGATTTGGACGCATCATGCTCGAACTCGGTCTGCCAAGCAGCGTCCGGTTTCCCCTCAAAGAGCCAGGGCATGTTGGTCTGAAGCCAGTCAAAACCCTTTTTCACGTTGGCCTTGTGCTTTTGTAAATATAAATCGTATTGGTAACTCACGGGCCGCACCTCAATTCTTGATGCCAAGTTTCAGTTTGGCCTGCTTGAGCGTCAGCCCAACAAAGTCGTTCGGTTTGATGATGGCAGGCGCCTTGGAACGGGAAACGGCTCCCCCATACTCCAGAACACCTTGCGTTCCGTCGTCGTAGAGAAGCCGCAGCCGATCGTTCAAAATATCACGCTGAACCATCCTGATTCGCTTTTGTGCCATATTGCCCTCCTGTGTTTTAAGTGGTGTATGCCAGGTCCCAATTCTGGGCAAATGCCTTCGTAGAGGAGTAAGGGCAGGAACGAGTCATGAAACGCCCGACCTTCCATTCCACCCAAAGGAACTTCCCTCGAATATAAATGCGGGCGTCATAGGCTTCGCCGTTTTTCAGACCCATGGAACCATCTTCCCCAATGAATCGCAGTTTCATAGCGCGCAGCCTCCTCATTCATCCGTACCCTCGTAGCAAACGGGTTTATGCGAGTGCAGGTTTACTGGATGCTCCAGACACTCGTCGCAGGGCGGTTCGTTTTCCTCCAGCTTCTCATGCTTGCAGGTTTTGCAGTATTTGTCAAACCGGACAAACAGGTAGTCATCTTGGATGCTCATGGCGGTGCCTCCTAAATATCATTGGCGCTGCGATGCAGGCTCTGCTCCGTGCTGAAACCGTCCGGATACCGCGTCCTGAGTTTGTCCACATTCATTTGCAGGATGCTCTCCAGGTCGTAGCCAATGGCGTCAGCGCTGACAGCCAGATACCAGGCAATGTCGCCCAGTTCTTTGGCCATGTGCTCCCGGTCGAACTCGTGGCCTTGGAACAGCACTTTCTTCATCAGGTCAATGGCCTCGCCGGCCTCTCCGTTCAGGCCCATAAGCCCTTCCAGAACGCGAATATAAGGGACGGGGTCGGTGGTGATGCGTGACTCCGTGCGCAGCGCAAGCGCCTGGTATTCATTGATTGTCATGGTAGAATGCTCCTTTTCGTGTGTAGTTGCTTGGTCAGTATGCGGTATTCTGGCGGCGAGTTGGTCGATGATGATCTTTTGGTTGATTGGCTCGACAATTTCATCCAAAATACGCTTTTCATACAGCTCCCGCCAAAATTTTTCCCTTTTCCAGAAGGATAGTTTTCGGATTTCCGCCATCAGGTCGATGCAGACCATTGCCTCTACCATGCCCCACCATCCGTCACAGGCTTGTTCATTGCACCAGGCTGTGAATTCCTTAAAGGTCAAAATATCAATCCTCCCTCTCCACAAAATAGACGTTGCCGTTGTGCTCCACCTTCTCAAAGCCGTTGGGGAAGGTTGGAGCATTGATTGCATGGGAAATATCAGTGGTATGCCGGCAATCAGGGTAGTGACACCGGTCGCCGCATCGCTTGCAATCGCAAACATAGAGCTTGTCGCCGGAATTGAGCTTCTGCATTTGAACCCTCCTATGGCTCGATGATTTTGTGAAAATCAGGCTTCGCTTTCTCCTTAATTTCGGACCACAGAGCCTCGCTGGCCAGTTCATGCGTCCAGACCGGCCTGCCGAGGAGTTTTTCGATATACCGGTGAACCTCGGACATGTCGCACATCAAAATGCCGGTGTAAGCAGAGAGAACAACTTTTTCATGAAGCGTCATCTTTTTTGTCCTTTCTCCGGGCGAAGCCGTGAAATATCAATATAGTTTGGACAGTGCAGAGATATGCCCATTTCTTTCGCCATTATTTCATACATGAGCAGGGTGGGTTTCAGCGAGCAAACTTTGATGTGGATGCAGGTCAAGCATCGTATTCCTGGAATGTCCATGCTCAACCCTCCTTGATAACAGCGCTCACTTCCGGAAACTGATGCTCGGTCGGGCCATATCCCTCTGTCCTAATTTTGACCGTCAGGTTTACTTTGGCGCGATCCACATTGAAGTGGTCTGCAAGTGCCTGGATAATATCTTGTTCGTTTAGTCGAAGTATTTTTTCCATCCGATCGACCCCTTTCAAATATAAAAGAAGAGAGCCCACGTTTCCGTAGGCTCTCTCTTTGGTCGAGGTTTAGAACTTCAGCTTTTCATTGATTTTGCGAATCTGTTTCTCGACCTTTTCCTGGATTTCGGTGTTCCCGGCCTTGATTGCCAGATCCAGGACTTCCTGCCAGTCTTCCAACTGGTCCAGAAGCATACCCTTATACTGGTTGTCTGTCATGCCCATGGAATCATCACCACCATCCAGAAGGTGAGAATTGTTGCGTTCGGCCATAGCTTAACAACCTCCTTCCATAACGGACACTGTATTATTTGCGCAGTTTTGTTCTACTTATCTTACCACGCACTACACGAGGCTGTCAAAGGCGTTAAGGTTTAACCCGGGAGCTAAACCCAGTTTTGCGCGATAGTCGTTGTATGAGATTTTGCCCCGCTCATAGGCGACCCGCAGCGATTCCTCATCGGGCCAAGGGGATACACTGATGGACATGCCTCCGTCTGGAGAAATATAAATAGTAACCGTCCGGTCGCCCTTCGCCATAGCGTCATCCACGATGGTATGAATTTCCTGCCAAGAGGTGATGAAATTGCTCTTTTCCATAAATATCATTCTCCTTCTTTGGTAATCAACTCGCTGTGCGGCAACCCCTCAGTGATGTATCGCCCACCACAAAAGCATACAGACAGAGAACTGGGCAAAGAACCACAGAAACTCCCCTATTTTCTGCATCAAAAGCCATGTTATGGGGTGCTTTTCGACCCACTTCTGTTCCTTATTCATCATTCAACCCTCATGTAATTTACAGAAATGATCGAACTGTGCATTCAGTTCCTCATGGACTCTTCGTTTTGCCTCTTCCATGATCTCATTACTAATGGGGATATCTTTCAAGCTGGGGCCAGTAATCAGCTCACTGTACGGCAAACCCTCGATCCAGTCACAGAAGGTGTGCCATTCATCCAGCTTATGGTTCCGCCGGCTCTTGTAAATATTGGCCAACACTTCATAGTTGAGCATGACCGTTCGCCGCTGGTTGTAGGAGGAAGGGAGAAGCTGGATCATCTGCCACCAGTATTTCTTGTCTTCGGTTTCGAGGTATTTTTCACGGTAATGGTTAAGGATATTGCAAGTCATCTGAATATATCCTTGTGGTGTAAAATAACACCAATTCCCATCTACATTTACAGCCGCCAATGCATTGTCCTTGGCAATATCTTCTCGCTCATCCCATTTGAGCATATCATCCGGTCCGAATAAATGCTCACAGCTGAAATCCTCCAGTGTGAACCTCTTCTCTGCGATCTTATGCATGGTGGAGCAGGAATTGGCTACTGTCCCAACCTTGTAGGTATCAAACTCTTTCCACCAGTACAGAGGGCCAATCAGGTCTACATAGACCGGTATCATCCGCATGAACTTCCGGTGGTCGGTGCCGGCGTTGCGGAGACGGTTCATCAAATTCGCATCATTAGGGCCGATCCAAAATTCAGAATCATCAGAATAAGAAGCCAAAATATGACCTTCCCTCTGAGCTGGAGCGACATATCTCCAACTGGAATCGCTATTCGCCCAAGAGTTCATCGGATTGCGCATACCATGAATGGCGTGCTCCCAGCCCAGAACCTCGGTGTTTTCAATTTTCAGCATTGGGTCCAACTCTCCTAACTTTCAAATTTTCATCAGCGACATTATGCTCCGGAATGATACTCATACTGACCAACCTACCAGAATCGACAATAGTGATATGGTTCTCCACATGCGTCTTGATCCTGGTATAATATCCGCCAACGAAATACTCGTTTCCAGGGAGAATATTCGTATCGAACAATGATACCACGCCTTTGAGTCCGTCCTCCACCTTGGAAATATCAGCATGTCCGATTATTTCATCCATATCGAAGTTGTAGGCTACCGGGATTTTCTCGGGGAACGTGATCTTGCAGTCCGGGGCAAATTTTCTATTGCATTTATCCACGGTGCCAAATTTTAAGACCTGACCTTCAAACTTAATACTCATTAGTTTCTCCTTTCATCTTCGCATTCCACTTTTGGATTGATGCACCCGCATAAATATCCATCCCGCGAATGCCAAATATGTGCCGGGCGTCCGCATTTGCAACGAACTGCCGCTATCTGCTCATTCTTCATAGATGATGAGCGCACGATCCACGATGATTGATTCCGAAGGAACCCCATTCGTAAACTTGAGCGTCAGGTTCATGCTCTGATACTTGATGTCGATGACCTTTTTGTCAGCGATAAAAGCATTGATCGAGCTTTGAAAGGCCGCGGGGTCATCATTCGATAAAATACAAACTTTCATTACTGACCCTCCGATTTACCGGCGCGATTGTGTTTCTCCATCTCCGCCAGAATAGCGTTTTCGTCGTCGCAGAACTTGATTTTTGCAGGGTCGATCCGCCGGACGCCGTCCTTAAACTCGACAATTCCATAGATTTGCCCAATCTGGCCTCCGGGATGACCACCCCGCAGCGGACTCGCATCTATCACATTGGACCAATGCTCCCAGCAATGGAAATATCCAAGCTCGCCATCTACCTCACAGAGCCGGGTTTCCCATCTGATTTCACAATTCAATCCAGCCATAGTCTTACCTCTTAAATATAATTTTTCGTCCGTACCCTACTTAATGTCCGCAATAGACTCCACAAAGCAGTTATAGTAGGTGTAGCGCTTCCCCTCATAGTCAAAGAGGACGTAGCCGCCGTCATTGCCCTCAATGTCAATTTTCCCAGTGTACTGTGCAATGATCTCACCATCTGCCGTATAAATCGTCACCGTCCGTTCGAGCCCGTTGTCCAGTTCACTTTTCTGGTCAGTCATTGCCCGTTGACCGCTGGCGGTATTCTGATAATACCAGCGCATCCCGGCAAAGAGTCCGATGATAAGGAGCATGGCTGCTACAACGCTGAGGACCTTCCAGACAATCTTTTCAAATATAATTGCGCCAAAGATGCCAAACGAAAGAATAAAGAGAGCAAGAATCCCAAAGAGAACCCACCCCTGAATCGTCATAATGTTCTCCTTTCATTGTTCCGGAGTGGAGCTGCTGTTTTTGTTGCCGTAAAATATGGCCGCGATAAAGGCCTGGGTCAACCGCATAGCCTCTTCCGGGGTTGCTTTCGCCGCCAGGGTGCTCCGATAAAAGAGAAGGGCCGTTTCCGCAATCGACCCAATGGCGCTGATAAACTCTTGTAGCTGCTTTTTATCCATTGGCAGTGCCTCCTAATAATAAGAAAAGACCACCCCCAAAGATGAGGGTGGCCCCGATTTGCGTTTCAACAATAGTTTTTCTCAAAGTCTTCCAGAATATCAATGAACTCTGCCGGCAGATACTCTATTGCTTTCAGTCTAAGGTCGTTCGGGACGCCGTAATAGGCTCCCGCGATCCCGCCGGCAATGGCCGCGATCGTGTCGCTGTCCCCACCGAGGGAGACCGCGATGCGGATGGTATCTTCAAAATTTTCCGACTCCAAAAACGCCTCGATTGCTTGAGGGACAGATCCCTGGCAGCTTGCGTCAAAGCGGTACTTTGGGCGGATCTCGTCGATTGCGAAGTCCAGAATATAATATTGATCTTCGATTCGCTTTTGGATCATGCTTTTTGTCGCGCCATTCAGTGCACCCCAAGTAGCCAAAGCCGCAGCCTCCGCGCCTTTTATCCCCTCTGGATGATCGTGACTGACCTGCGTTACTGCTTTGGCAAGTTGGATACATTCTTTTTCCGTTTTGGCAACATAAGCCACCGGGCTTACCCGCATGGCGGAGCCGTTTCCGTAGCTCCGGTAGGGCCCCGGGTTCTTATGGTGGAGCCAGAGGTAGAATATCTGTCCGTACCCGGCATTGGGGTACTTTCGCCCAATCTCCTGCATACACCGAACCGTATGATCACTGAGCTCGGTATAGTCGCCTTTGCACTCCAGCAGAGCTTTGGCGACCGCCACCGTCATGGCTGTATCATCTGTAAACCGGCACCGGTCTGTGAATAGATCAAAGTCCTTGGACTTGTGGTTGTGCCGTTCAAATCTGGAGCCAACAATGTCCCCAATAATCGCACCAAGCATTCCTTTCACCTCTTTCGAGACAGAATATAATAAGGTATGGTCACTTGTCAACTTCCAGGATGTGCGCCGCAAGCATGTCTGCCGTATGCGTCCAGAGGACGTTCGGATACGCATGAATTGCCCTTGTGTAGTCGTTCCACTCTTTCTGGTCTACAAAGGCGCCCATGTGATAACGGATGCACAGGATTTCTTCCATGGTAAGGGGCAAATGCTGGGAAAGCAGCATCACCGACTTCTCCCCGTGCCCTTTGAGAACCGCATCGGGGTCGTACTCCCACTTGCTTTCATCAACAAGAGGGATCGGGGCACCGCCACCATAGAAAGTCGCGTCAACCGGATGCCGGTATTGATCCTGCTTGCAAATATCATGGAACATGCCGATGATGTAAGGCGATTCCGGGCGTCCCCACGTCAGGCTATTCTGCTTTGTGAGTTCTACCAGAGAGTTGGTCACATTCAGACTGTGCTCGAATAGACCGCCCTCGTATGCTCCATGGTATTTGGTGCTGGCCGGGGCCGTAAAGAAGCCGTCGCTTTTCAACCTCTCAACGATGTTCTCCGGAAACAGATGCAGAGCAGGCTCCATGCAACTGCGAAAAGCGAAAACGCGACTTTCAACATCGCTATGGTCTGACGCAAATTTATTTTCGTCATTCATCGTCTTTCTCCTTTTAGAGTTTAATTTCAAGCTGCTCACATTGGATGCAGAATCCTCTGTCCTTCATTGCAAGCAGCTGTCGGGCCTTATTGACGGCCCAGGGGTCATCCAAAGGCAGGTTCATACCAGTCGAGTGGTCGAAGTCTTTGAATTCTTCTGCATAGGGAACCTTGGCGGCGATGTCGGGATACTTCTTCTGAAGCTCTTCCAGTTCCGTAGCCCATGCCGACCAGGCGCTATCCGAAATGAGGTTATCGTCCATTTTGTAATAGATGATGCTGTGAACGAGAATTTGTCTCCGCCTGCGGTTAAGCAGCTCTGCGACGTCTTTCCTGTTCATGACTCTTGGGGTTCACCTCCAACGGCTTTGTGGCCCAACCGACAAACTTGCCCTCGTTGAAGTTCTTCTTCTTGGACAGAGCCTTGCTGATGGCGAGGTCAATCCCGGAAAAGCTCTTCAGGTGGTAGTAGTTGAGATCCCGGTAGGGCGTATTCAGCCGGTCAATCCGTCCGGCCGCCTGCGTAGCAACCTTGTAGGAATACTGCTGCGAGTAGAATATAATAGTGTCCGTGGTGATGCAGTTCCAACCCTCGCAGCCGGCGGTGTACTGGACGAGGTACACCCACTTTTTTCCGGTAGGGATTTCCTGGTGCTTGTGACCGTTCCACTCCGCAACCTCCGTACCCTCCGGATACCCCAGTGAACGCAAAATATCCAGCTCATAGTCGTAGCTGTAAAAGATGATGGCCCTGGGATGGTCCTCCATGATTTCCAGTATCGCAACAGACCGGGATTCATCCGAATTGGTCACCCGGCGAAGCGCCATGCAGAGTTCGGCCGCAGTTTCAATGGGCCTGTCCTCCCAGGGATTCCATCGCGTCCGCATGATGTCCTTATACCTGGAAATATCATACGAAACCCGGATGTCCTCATGATGGGATACTGTCTGCCGCTTGAAATCCATGTTGACCAGAATCCTGTCCCGAAGCCGGATTAGCCTTCCGGTATTGCGGTAGCCGTCAACCTTCGGGTATTTGGCCCTCCAATCGTAGATCACATGCTGGTCCACAAAGTCGGTCTTGTTGCGGTAGAACCCGTTGGCGATGAAGACCGGAATATAATCCTGCCAGGTATCGCCAGGCGTGGCCGAGAGCAGAAGCCAGTCATTCGACTTTACGATTTTGAGGAACGCCTTGGTCCAGGCGCCATACCCCACCACCCGCTGTTCATCAAAGATAAAGAAGGCGTCCTTGACGTCAACGTACTTACCAATGTTGTTCCAGGAGTCGATGACCACTTTGTTTTTGTAGTAGTTGGCCTCCGGAGTGGGGGAGAGCAGGAACGGAGCCAAATCGCCCTGCCATTCACAGGTGTCCCGTTTTCGTGCAGTGGTGATGATGTAGAGGTCTCTGGGATTCTTCATCGGAATATACTCGTCCGTACCCACTTTGCCGCCCTCTTGCACATAGTAATAAGCGAGGCCGGTCCGGGACTTCCCCGAACCAACCCCGCCGCAGAGGATACAGCCGTTTTTCATCCGATTCAGAGCTTCGAGCTGGTAGTCATATAACTGGATGGCCACGGGGCATCACTTGTCCTCTTTCTCAAGATACTCGTCCGTCCACTTTGCAATGACATTGTAGTAGTTGCCCTTGTTGCCGAGAGCTTTCTTCGCAATCGCCATAGCAAGCCCCTTCTCCGGATCGAACTCGTCGTAAACGGCTTTGACCACAGTCTTGGTGCCATCGGCCCAGAAGACGATAGTGGCTGGCTCGTTGAACATCACGTCCAGAATCTCCGGAACAAGAGCGCTATCGTCAAACCTCCGCAAGGCCTGAACCATAGCGCGATAAGCTGCCGGCGGCTGATTCATCTCCTGGACAGACTCGTAGTAAATCTTGCTGCGTCCCCGGGGCAAAAAATTGCTTCCGGCAACGCAGGTTTGACAGACGGGCGCTCTAAGGTAATTGTCGCGCACGCAGTCCTCGCATCTTGGCCATTTATTCATGTCGCATCCTCCTTAAATAAATCCATAAACGTCCGAATGGTTCTTCTTGTGTGCCATACGTCAGAAAAATACATAGGCGTGAACCAGTAATTTTCCATGCTGTCGCCAGGGGTCATTGGCTCCGTAAGGGCGTTTCCGACCTTGATATAGCCAGCGACCCCGAGCAGGGAGATCTGAATATAACACATCAGTGCCACCAGTTCCTCGATGTCCTGCCCGATGATCAGAATGTGGTTCTGAAAGTTCAGGCCCGCATCTTCCAATTTGCGTCGGGCGGAATTGATTGCGGCAATTAGATTTGCTCCTGCTCCACAGCAGCAGTCATTGATGGAAACATAGCCCTGCTTGTCAATCTGCTCAACAAGGTCGTCCATCGTGATGTCCGCCATCAGTTGGCACACGTGGTATGGCGTAAATATCTGTTTCAGCTCCTCATAGTCGAGGTGCAGATCCATAAACATCTCGCCGAGAAAGTCCTGTTCCGGGTTTTCATCCAGAGCCAGGACCACAGCGGCATAGAGTTTGGGGAAAATATGCTGCTGAGATTCTTCGTATTTGTTGATGATTTCCAGATACCGTTTCTCCCGCTCATCATAATGGGCTTTATCCACGGTATTGGACATTGCGCAGGCCACCATGACGATGAAATCCCTCCAAATATCAATCGGGCGACATTTTGGAGAAAGCAGCTGCTGAAAATTGGAGCGAAACTCGTGATAATACTCGCTCTTTCGCGTCGATGGCCTGGCTGGAATGTACTCTTTCCGGGCGGGACGAGCCGATTCCAGCATCTGTGTGATGGGTGTTCTTTCTTGCCCCATCGCTTTGGGCGGAACAGCCATGGGAGGTTTCCACGGTTCCTCCATGGACTTCGGTTTTGCCCGTGTTCTCGGTTTCTGCTGGAGAGGAGTGGTAGGTTTCTTCGTTTTTTTCTTCCGGGAATTTTTCCAGAATGGCTTCATTCCACACCCTCCTTAAAAATCATGCGGCAATTTACCTCATTTGCCATGGTTTTTCTCCTTTCAAAAATAGGAGAGGGCGCCGGCTATCTCCTTATTCACCGACGCCCCCGCATTGGTCTTACTCCTCCGGATACTCGTCGCCGGCGTACTTCTCGGCGAACTCATCCTCTTCGATGACCACGTACAGCGAACGCAGGTAGGCCTTAACGCCGCTCTTCTCGTTCTTGGTGCCCTCCTGAATCACCCAGTTGTAGGGGCGGATGGTCAGATCCACATTGCGGATCTCCGCGAAGTCGAGGGTGTCGATGGACTCCTCGTCCAGCTTTACCTTCTTGCGCTTGGTAATCATGTAGACCGTGGGCGGAATGTTCTCAAAGCTGACCGCCACCTGAATATAATAGCGGGGCTCCTCGCCGTCCTCACGGGGCGGACGAACACGGACATTCCAGCCGTCATCGATCAGCTTCTGGGCGTCTGCGGCATCTTCGATGTAGACGCAGAAGTTCCGCTGTCCGGCGCGGTTGTACTTGCTCTCTCTGCCGGAGAAGTTCCGGAAGAGCAGGCGGGCGTTCTCGATCACAAGGTTCTCATTCACTCTGGGATTAGCCATAATAAAACTCTCCTTTATTTATCGTTGATTTGGGAAAGGTGTTCGCAGATAATCGTGCCCCTGCGGAGCAATGCGACTTCCTCTTCCAGCTTCTTGACGCGGTTCAGTAGACGCCCCTCATAAACCATGGCTATGAAAGCCAGCAAAACCGCCAACACGACATTGACGCCGCATAGGAAGAACCGCTCGGTGGCGGCGCAAATGAACGCAGCCAGAACGTCGAACCAGAATATAATCAGCACGATGCTCATCGTCTTCACCTCACATCAAAGGCGGTAGCGTCATCGCCATAGGGCTCCCCGGGGCCGAACCAGGGTGGCGTGTCATCGTCCGCTTTCACATAGGGGTCGTCGGATACGAACCACTCGAAGTCTCCGTATTGGGAAATATCCGCAACGGCGGCGTCCACCATGGCATCGTAGTACCCCCGGTCGATGCCGTCTTCCTTACCCAGATGCTTGACCATCTCAGACTCCAGCCAACGGTAGCCCTTGGCCCCGCCAGCAGAGGCATAGCTCTTTTCGCCGGTCTTTTTGTCCACGACCTCCCGCAGCAGTAGACCGCCGTTGCAGCCGGGTTTCATAGGACAAAAGGAGCCAACCTTGCCGATGAAAATATAATTGTGGCCCGGTTCGATTTTGGCTTTCAGATCCGCAACGACCTCGTCATAATCCATGGGGTACTGTCCCTCTTTGTCCGGCCATTTTTTCCGCAGTGTTTCAAGCTCTTTCTCATACTCGGATACATCCGGCAGGGTCTCGTTCGTATCCAGGTACAGCGCGGTGGTGACCGATTTGGTCTCGCACATATCCTCGAACACGATCTCTTCCCTGGAGAACAGCTTCTTGAACACGTAGGGGATCTGGAACTGGGTGCCGGTGGCGTTCCATTCGCCGGGGTGTTTCCGAATATCACCGGGCACATAGCCGTAAGCCAGCTGGCATTTCTCCGCCGTGGCGTACTTGGCGATGTAAACGGCGTTGTTCACCAGGCACATCCGGTCGTAGGTGGCCTCGTGCTCAAAGGTATAGCCGTACTTCTCACCGTACTTCATCACAAAGTCGATGATGGCTGGCGTTGCGTCCGGGATTTTGATGGAGTCCGTCTTGATGTGGGCAACAGTAAAGCCCCGTTTCTGGACCTCGTGCTTGAGGTTGACCATAAACAGGGCTCCGCGCTTGGCGACGATATTGTCTTTGTTCCGGTTGTCCCGGAAGGGATTCTCGAAGTTGGCCGAGGTCAGGCCATAGACCGAGTTGATGGCGATTTTCAGTGCCTGGGCCAGAGCGTCTGCCGAACCCTCATCCGTCAGATACTTGGCCAGTGCGCCGTTCAGCATCTTCCGGGCCTTCTCAAAGTTCTTGTGTTTGATCTCCACACGGGCGTCCTTGATCTCCTGGAACCGCTTGGTGTACTCGGGGCCGAACAGCTCCTCCGCGATGATGCTGGAGGGGTGCATGGAGGCAATGTCCAGCAGGGCGATGTCGCCGTACATACCCGGCTCGGCATAGACGTAGCCGCCCTCGCCAACCTCCTCACCGCGATAGAGGGACTTCCCGCCCTCGAATTTGTATCCGGGGAAGATGGGGCGTCCCTTTTTGTCAAAGGCGGTGAACTCGTCGAACTCAGGTTCTCCCATGGTAAAGGGCAGGTCCCGGTTCGGGTCATAGATCTGCGTCGTGTCGCCCATATTCCGGTAATTGAACTGGTCCTGGGGGCGCTTGTTTCCGCCAAATATAATTCTGGTGGTGAGGGAGTTGGTGGTGTCATTCACCGTCATCCCGGCCACGTCCGCCAGGATCTCCCGGGCCACAAAGTCGGCTTTCCGGGCATTAAAGACGGCCTCGGTAGCAATGACATCGTTGTCGCAGTATTCCGCGACCTTCTGCCACATCTCCTCCGGAACCGGCTGGTCCCAGGGAAGACCCAGCTCCTGGTGATGAAGACCCAGCTCGATCTCCCATTTCTTCAGGCTCTGCTTGACCGAGCAGAAGTCATACACGTCCGTATAAGAGACGTTGTAGGCCTCCCCAAAGAAGCAGTTGGTGCTTCGGGCCTTCTTCTCGCTGTTGATGATCTTCTGGGACAGGTTGTAGAGCTGCTCGTTGGTGTAACCCATCAGCCGGGCGTACAAAATATGATTGTCGTACCGGCGGCAGTTGAACCCCACCAAACGGAACTTCATCAGCTCCTCGATCTCCGTGGGCTTGGGGTTGATCATCCGGACCACGGTTTGACCGGGGCCTTCGATCTTCCAGTTCACCAGGAACAGATTGGGGAATACCTCTACATCATAAAAGACCAGCTTGGCCTCGTCGTTTTTCACCCCCTGCCCGTCCTCGGCGGATTTGAAGGGCATCTTATTCACCAGCTTGATGCAGTATTCCGCCTGGTTGGTGCTGTTGGCGGCGAAGGCCAGGACCGCGTTGCGCATATCGGTGACGTCGTAGGGCATACCGCTCTCATAGGCGTCCGTCAGAATCTTGTGGATAAAGTCGATAGAGGGCTTAGTAGCCGGATGGATTTCCTTATTGAGGTTTCGCTTGATCTGAACTCTAAGCCCTTTTTCGCTTTGAATGACTTTGGAATTTACCACATTGTTTTCTCCTTTCAACGGTAATCCAGAGCTTATCGTAGCGATAGGCAGGTTGTTGTATTTGGAGAGCTTGCGGCGCAGGGAGCTGTTGCCGGTAAAGACCTTGACCTCGATGTGGTCGTCGTAAATCCGGCTGAGCCGCGTCGGGTCTCCGGAATAAATATAATGCAGGTGGATGCCGCAGCCACTCTTGCTTACCTCCGCATAAGTGGCCGGCCACTTGCTCGCCTCGGCCAGATTCCGCTCAAAGGACTTCTGGCCCTGCTCGTCCGGAATATCAAAGTCGATGACGATGTGGTTTTCCGGGAGCTTGACGTAGTGCAGCTTGCTGGTGTCCAGGGCGGACAGCTTTGTCCGGACACGCTCCCATTTGTTACGGGGCGTGCCTTCTCCGCCTGCATACTGGGCGGGGCAGTCGGCGCAGTCCTTGTCAAACGCCGAAGCCTGCCCCTCCACAAAGTCGATGGTGGGGTGAGGGGGCGACACCGGCTTGTCCTCCGGCGCCTGTTCCTCAAATTTTTCCGTCCGAAACCCGCTGTAATAGTTCCGAACGCGGGACCCGTCCCCCATGCTGAACCGCTCCTCGTAACACCGGAAGTAGTTCTTCAGCTCCTCCTTAAATATCATGCGGGAGACGGGGTAGGGCACCTTGGCGTCCTCGCAGTAGACCTTATACATCTCCCAGGCCGACTTCAGGGACACGCCATCGTCCCGTTTGAACACATGATAGGAGTCCACGATGAAGTTATAAAAGTCATTGGAGGCCCCCATCATGGCGATGGGAATATAATCGTTGTAGTAGTCCGGGTCCTCCAGATAGACCTCCTGACAGTGATAGGCAATGCCGCCCAGCTCGAAGGGGATTTGCCGGGTCAGCCTCCGGTACTCGTCCGGCGGAACCTTGTCCCCGGTGGGCGTCACGTCGATCAGCCTTCGGATGACGCCGGATTTCGCGTCCGTAATCTTGACCGGCTTGTTGGTTCCCATGATGAGGAAGGTCTTAAAGCGGTTGGAGTAGGCGGAGCGGAACTTTTCGTTGACAGTCATCATCTCGTGGGACACCAGCGAATTGATGCGGGTGTTGTCCTCGATGCGGGAGAGGTCGCCGTCATGCTGAATGGCCACCAGCGGATTGGCGCGGAAGGCCTCCAGAGCAAAGGCGTTGCTGGAGGAGCCCAGGTCCTTGGCGCTGAAGCTGGTGTGGTATCCCTCGAAGAGCTGCATGATCACATTGATGATGGTGCTCTTTCCGGTGCCCACCGCTCCATAGAAGACCAGAAACTTTTGCAGCTTCTTGGACTCCCCGGTAACGATAGCCCCGATGCACCACTCGATCTTGTGCCGCTCCTCGGGAGAATATAATGTGGAGACCAGACGCTCCCACGCCGGAGTCTCCCCCGGCTCCAGGGGGTAGGGGAGGGACTTGCTGGCGTAGTCGCGCTTGGTCACTTTCGTGTTGGAGAATATCAGCTTTTCATCGAGCATATGGAACTGGTCTTTCATCTGCTTCTGGCAATACTTGTGCCAGGTGTCGATCATGCCAGTTTCCGCGTCCCACATATGGAGGACGCGAATGTTGCCGTCAAAGCGCGTGCGGTTTTCTTCTGCGTATCGGTCCAGCTCACGGTCGATCAAGTCGACCGCGTCCTGTTCATCAGTCGACCACATACCCCGTTCGTCAATCCAGATTGCATAGAAGTCGCCGCCTCTGATCATGAGGTCGCTACTTTTCTTGATGATAAACTTGGGATAGATCTCGATGATGCCGCGTTTCCCGCTGCGCGTTGAAATCATCAAGAAGTCCAGCATCGGGTCACTTACTCTCCTTTATCATACTCCAGCTTTTTCACACGGACCGAAAGCTGGTAGACCTGTTCCTCCCGCTTCCGGTTCTCCGCCGCCAGGGCGTAAACGCCCACAACTGCGGCAACGGCGAGCACGGTCAACATGCTGCTTTTACGGCTCAGCTTGGCCACCCGCTTCTCAAAGGCCTGGAAGTTGTGGTTTACCAGGGCCGTCAAGTCCTCCAGCGTGCAGATATCCACGAATTTTCCCTTTTTACTCATGCTAAATGCCTCCCTCCCTGATGATTTCGCGCAGGTAATAGTTCATCTGATACCAGATTTCCGTGTTCCGCATGTCGCGGCCGTTGTCCACGGTAAAGAGCCCGCCTTCGCCGTTGCGTCCGTACCCGCGTTCCAGGAACCGCTCCAGCGTCTGATCAACAAAATATCGGTCAAACTTCCGGTCGTCCATGGAGCCGAGCCCCAGGCTCACCAGCATACTCCAGAACCACTGCCCCGTCCGGTCTCCGGCGTCGGGGTCGTCCATGATGTGCTCCTCGCAGCGGATGGCGAGGGCGATCATCATTTCCAGAATGCTGCACGGGCGGTCGTCCAGGCAGGACGCGACCATGGCGTCAGAATATAATTGCTCGCGACCGAACCGATATCTAAGGTCGATGCCGTCTTCGGCCCGGTTGCCGTCCATCGGAATCGTATAGGTGAATTCCGTATCGTAAAGCCGCGCAAACAGCTTACGATAGGACTTGTTAGAATATCGGTCGTCGACCACGAGCTGATACATCCAGTCAAAATACTGGTCAATCAGTTCATCCCGGGTCAAGCGTCAGACCTCCCTTTCAAATTTTCGGAGGAAGGGTGGATCGGAACTCCGCGTAGCTGCGCAGGTCCCGCAGGATCTCGTAGTCGCACCGCTTGGGGTCGCTCCGGACAAAGACGGAATCCTCCTCGTACTCCCCGAAGTGGTTCAGAGCGTCCCCAACAATATCCTCCGGCTCGTCGATGATGACCCCGTTCTCATCGGAAAGGATGCCGTCGTCAAAATAGGTCAGGCTGATCTGGGTGTAGCCATCCATCTCCCCAAATTCCCCCGGGGAGATGACATAGGGGGCCTCCACCTCATGCTCCGGCTTCGGGGGCACCGAGGTGCGGGAATATCCAACCCGGCTGACCATCTTGGCGTAGTCGTTGATGTCGCCCTTCTCCTGGTTCTTGTTGGCCGCCAAAACGGTTTTGGGCGCCTCCTCCGGCTCGTCCTCTTTGGCCAGATGCTCCTTCAGAGCGGCGATCTCCTCCTTCAGCTGCTGCTCCCTGGCATAAAAGGCCTGCTTGGCGGAGTCAATCTCCTGCTCGGAAAGCTCGTCGTACCGCGTCTTGGCGACATACCATGCGGAAACGCCCCCCAGTGCGGCGCCTGCGAGAAAGGCCAGCGCTGTGCCAAGTTTACTCATTGTAGTCCTCCTCTTCGTCTTTAGTGCTCATGACGGTAATGGCAAGGCCCCCGAACAGCAGCGCCGCGCTGATCAGGAGCCCGCCGGTGATGTGGCGTTTTCTTCTGGTGTTGACCGCGTAGTCCAGCATGGACACCAGATTTGCAAATCCCTCCATACCGCTTACCTCCTGGACAAAATGGTGACGCCGCCGACCAGGCAGAGTCCCGATACGGTGGCCAGGGCGTAGGACAGCAGGGCTTTGATGCAGGTTTTCATAATGCGCGCCTCCTTTACTCATAACTGGAAAAATAATGCGCCCCCACCTGGAACAGGGGGACGCCGTAGGAATGATAGTGGCTGGTCCTGAAGAAGACCACCTCGCTGTTCGTGCGGTTCTCCAGTTCCTCCCGGACCAGCTGAACCAGCTCTTCCTTCACATAGCAGCGCTCGATACGCTCTCCATACATGCCGGCAAACTGGTTCTTCTGATAGATCACGTCGTGGACATTGTCGGGAAACCGGGGGTCGTCCACCCGGTTCAAAATGGTGTCGATGACCAGACGCTGGCCCTCCTCCGGCTCGCCTTCCGCCTCTGCCATCACGCAGAGGGCGATCAGGTCGATCTCCTCCTGGGTCAGCGTGACGGCGTCGGGCTCTTCCATCGGTTCCTCCGGCTGGACGACAGGGGGCTTGGAGACCACAGGCTGAGGAATATCAGCCCGTTTCTCCGTCAGGTTGACCTGTTCCGCAACCGCATGGACCGGGGTGACAACCGGCTCCAAAGCGGCGGCAGGCTCATACTCCACGCAGAAGGACGCTCCGGTGAGCATTACGGCTGCAAGCAGCAGGGTCGCCAAAAATTTCTTCATGGCTCAGCCCTCACAGCGTCTGGTGGGTGGCCAGCGCGTCGGTGATGTCGCCTACCACGTTGAAGTCCAGGATAAAAGACCGCTCGTAGCCGTTCACGAAATCTACCGCCTTCTCGCGGCACACCTCGAACATGCCGAAGTCCACAAAGTTGTCCCCCATGGGCTCTCTGGGGTCATAGATCCAGCCCACCACGGCGCCGGCCTTGGTCAGGCGGAAGCCCAGCATCTCATAGACCTCGTTGAGGAACAGGTGGCCGCGGGACTTGAGCCGGTCGTTGGCCTGGGCCTGAAGGGCCAGCAGGTAATATTTATTCCGCTCGGCATCCTTCATGTAGGCGGGGTGGCCCTCGTCAAAGATACGGGCATAGGGGCTGTACTTGGAGGGGTCCCAGCCCTCGGCGGCTACGTCCACCGTCTCCTTGACCTTCTTCTCTTTACCATTCTCGTCCACCACCGTGGTCTCGATCTCCTTGGCCTTGATGTTGTAGCGCAGCTCCTTCTCCACCTGCTCGCCGAACCGCTCCAGCACACGGCCGCGGTAATCCTTAAAGTGTTTGTCCAGGGTGGCATAGGCCGCCGCCAGCGCCATGTTGCGCTTTCTCATGAGCTTGTGGCTGGTGAGGATGCAGGTGATGGACGCCGCGCCCAGCAGAACGGCGGGGGCATACAGCCTGATGTACTGGAAGCCGGTGTGGGCGTAGACCTGCATACGGTCGCCGCGGGCGTCCTCCTTGGTGTAGGTCTCTCCGGCCTGGGTAACGCCGGAATCCTCGGCGCTCTGAATCCGTTCGACGTCGTCCTGGGTCTTCTCTGCCACCTTGAGGGCCTTGGGAGTGGCTTGGCAGGCCATGACGGCGCTCACCACTATGCCGACCACGCCGGCGGCCACCAGGATTTCAGGGCTCTTCTTCTGAAGCCGGAACCCCACCTTGTTGAAGGTCAGGCTCACAGATTTCATGATTTCATTGGTTTTCATCGTCAAATATCCTCCTTAGAAAATGATCTCGCAATAGATTTATAGATTTTCCCCACGTTCTGGAGATTTCCGTTGAACTCCTCCAGCAGGTCGTCCAGCTTGTCGTCGAATTTCTCGGCGATCTGCTCCTTGGCCTTCTGCACGACCTCCTTCTTGAGCTTGCTCTCGTCGATCCGGGCGACATTCTTGGCGATTTGATCCGCCACGCCGTCCGAAATCGCGTCATACTGGGCCTTTACCGCCGTGCCCACCCGGCTCTCGATCTCCCGCTTCGCGTCGGCCACGACCTCCTCAGTGGCCCGCTTGACCGCGGAATAGGACTCCCGCTCTACGGCCTTCTGAACCGCCTGGTCAATGACCTTTGCGGGAATATCAATCTCGGTGTTGTTGGCCAGGTTGTCGATGCTGGTATCCAGCCGGTCACACATCACCTTCATTTTGGAGTGGACGCCGATGGCGTAGCCCACGCCCACAAGCCCCAAAATGCAGATGCCGACGCCTACAAATGAATCCGCGTTAATCCGCATGGCGCTCCTCCTCATGCTCTCTCATGTATTCGTAATACTCGGTGTCCGTGGCGAACAGCATCCACCGGCCACATACCAGACCCTTGTAGCCGCTGGAGGTCAAATATCCACACATGGCGTCCGCCTCCTTTTAGTTGATCTGGACCGTCCTTGGAAGCTGCAAGGTATAGCCCTCCCTAGTTCGGATGACCTTTGCCGACTGAATGTCCGTCCAGCCGTATCGGTTGGCGGTGTAGTTGCGGCAGGTGATGCCCGCCAGGTCGTAGAGGTCGGCCACCGACGCGATGCCGTAGTTGGCGATGGCCGATTCCAGCTGATCCAGCACCAGCTCGGCGTCCCCGCGGGTCTCAAATATAATGTCGTCATATTCAAAGCCCGCGGCAGCTCTGGGCCGTCCGTACTCTCTACGGTCATCCCGCCTGTCGTCCCAGTAGGTGAGCCGGGAGCGTCCGTCCCGCTTGCTCCTGCTTCCGCCGATGCGCCCGGAGTCGCCGAAGAGCACAATGCTGATCACGTCGGCGATGGCGTTCTTGATGCCGGGGATAATCACGTCCATCATGATATAGGACTTGACGTTCTCCCCGTCCTCCGGGACAAAGATGTTGACGAATTTCCGGGCCTCACTCTTCTTCCGGGTCTTGGCCGCTCCGGTCACCACCTTTTCCAGCTTCTTTTCCGCTTTTCCCGGTGCGGTAGAATCCGTTCTCTTCCTTGCACTGTGGGAGTTGTTGGGATACTCTGCCATTACGGTTCCTCCTTGTAAGTGATGGGCTTGGGCTGGGGGAGTGTGATGATATAGCCGTCGTCCGTCTGGACGATCTCCGCCCCGTCCACGGAGGTCCAGCCAATCCTTGTCATCTCGTATTTGAAATCGTGGGTGCCGGCCAGCTCATACAAATCCGCCGCCGTTGCGTTGCCGTAGGTGCTGATGAGGGTCTTGAGCCCGTCCAGCACCTGCTCGGCGTCCTCCCCGGTCCCAAAGATGGGCTCTTCGTACTTCACACGGTCGTACCTGTTTTCCACGGCATACCGGATCGCTCTCCGTGTCGCCAGGCTCCCCAGCGTCATACCGCCCAATAACAACAGGGTGTTCTTCAAAATACCTCTCATGATGCAATTTTCTCCTTTCAAAAGCAAAAAAGGGAAAGCACCTGAAACAGGTACTCTCCCCCGGCGAACCTCTCTTCTGCTTACTTTTCAGAGTTCCCCTCGTCGGAATCCTCCGCAGTCTCTTCGACATCGGTGTACTCGACGTCTACCGCGTCGGTCCCGGCCTTTCTGGCAGCCTTCCGCTCGGCCAGCTTGGCGCCCGCAAACCCCCAGAGCTTCTTCGCCCCGCCAATCACGGCGTAAGCCAGGAAGCCTCCGACGATTCCTGCGACCAGCGCGCCAGCGTTTCCGCTGTCAACGGCCTCATCGACCTCCACGGTCTCGTCCATAACCTCGTTCTCCATCACTCTTGCGTTCATTTCTTCCATGTCAAGTTCCTCCTTGTAAAGTTAGGTTCATTGGATGGTTCTCCATAATAGGAGATGCAATTTCTGCGGATGTCACCAGCCCAGATAGACCGGCGGGACCCGGTGCCCCAGCACCAGATAAGGGACGCCGTCCACCAGCTGGGAGCTGAAGTCCAGCTCGATGTAGCCCTTGTCGATGTCCCACCCCATGGTCTCTCCGATAGAGTCGTCGCAGGGCTCCAGGCCAATTTCCATCAGAAACTCATTGACGGTGATCTTCACCTCGTCCCGCATCCGCTTGTTCAGCGTATTTTCCGCCCGGCGGAGGCTCTCGATGTCCGACTTGAAGCAGGTGTTGGTCAGCGGGTCGAAGCAGGGGGTCTCGCCCCGTCCGGTGGAAATGAATTCCCGCTCTTTGACATTGGCCTTCTCCAGCTTGTCCTTGGCCACCGCGTCCCGGATGGCCTGCTCCTTCTTCACGCCGACCACCTCAACCGCCTTGTCCCGGTACTCCTTCAACGCGGTCTCCGAAATGGTGTAGGCTGTGACCAGGGCCGCGTTGCGCCGTGCGCTGATGGAACTGGCCCCGATGATGCAGGCCGCGGAGCATACGCCGGTGACGACCGGGGGAATATAACATTTCCAGGTGGTCTTGACGATCTCGCCGGTGGTCAGGCGCTTTCCGTCCCGGATTTCCTTTTCGTCCACCATCCGCAGGGCCTTGGGGGTGGCCTTGACCGCCATCACAGCGGCGGCGGTCATCCCGGCGATGCCGATGCCCGTCAAAATCTCCGGGCTGTGCTTTTTCACGGTTTTCTGCAACGCTTTCAGGGCGTTTGAAATTGCTTGTTTGTTCAAGACGCCATCTCCTCTCATAAATATCAATGTTTTCATCGCTCCAGCTTCTCGATCTCATCGAGGAATCCCCTCACGGTTTCGGCCGCGATCCGAAAGATCCGGTGCTGCTGGTCCGTGACGCAGGTCTCGGCGTATAGCCCCAGCTTCGCGGCGAAACGCTCTACCGTCTCAGAGGCCAGTGTCCACGGGTGGTCCCAGACCTGTTGCAGCAGCTCCTCCACCGCCCAGCGGGAAAAGCTGACTTCCTCCGCCTCGTGCCTGGGCCAGTCGGACCTTGGCGGCTCCTCAAAGCCGTTCAGGACCTCCATGAGAAAGAGGATCGCCTGTTCGTTCATGGACAGCGGCTCCTGCAAAAGCAAAGAGCCCCGGTCAGGGCTCCTCGCTTTCCTTTTCTCCATGTTCACGGGCGGCCAGTGCTTCATTTACCTTCTCCTCGATAATCGCGTCCTGCTCCCTTCCGTCAGCCCAGGCGGACAGCAGTGTGCCGATCCCGCCCAGGGCCATACCTACAAAGGACAACACCTTAAATATCGTTTTCGAGTCCATAAAGTCAAACCTCCTGTTAAATATAGATTCTCCATAATAGGAGATGCAATTTCTGCGGAGCCCTCAGAGCTCCATGTCCTCGTATTCACGCTCGCTTACCGGCGGGAAGGGCGCGTCGATGATGTAGCATTCCACCTCGCCGTTGAGCCCGTCGTCCACCACGGTCTTTTGGTGGTCAAAGTCCACCCAGTAGAGCCCGTCCGAAACCATCCAGCCCACCTCGTCCCCGCCGGGCACCGGCTCGATACCTAGGAACTCGTAAAACTGGTTCAGGGTGATGAAACCTCCGCCCAGGGCAAAGTTCCGGTTGAGGTGGTATTCGGCCTGGAGCACCTGGCTGATGGTAGCCTGAAAATACCGCTCCGAGATGGCGTCGTAGAACAGCCGCTCCTCCTCGCCGGCGTCCTCAAAGTCCAGAGAGGATGACCCGATCAGGGTGCCCGCGTAGATGGGCTGCTTTTTGCTCTTTTCGGCGGCCAAGGCTTCCATGATCCCCCGGTGGGCGTCTATGCCGTGGAGCTCCTTGACCTTGCGCTGGTAATCGTTGTAGGACCGGCTGACCAGGGCGTAGGCGCTGACCAGAGCCGCCTGCTGACGCCGGTTGAGGGCATTTGCTCCGAAAATACACCCGATTACAGCGATTCCCGTGGCCGCCGCCGGTACATAGCATTGCCAGCAGGCTCCTATCGTCTCCATTCGGGTCAAATTTCCGCCATTTTCCGCCTTTTTGACCGCTTTTGCCGCCTCAATGCGCTTGAGGGCCTTGGGTGTGGCCCTGACCGCCAGAGCCGCCGTGGCCACCACCCCCGCCGCGCTGACAACGGTCAATATCGTCGGCGCCGCCTTTTTGACCGCTTTCTCGGCTCCGTGGAGCAGGGTCGTTTTTGCGTTCACGTCCGTATCCTCCTTAAATATAATCAAAGATGTGGTGCTTCCGGCAGATCTCGCAGAATTCCTCCTGCAAAGCCCGGCGCACCTCCACAACAACCGGGAATGCGGGCGGCTCCGGCGTCTGAATGGAATGACCCAGCTCCTGTTCCACGAAATCCACTACCTTTCCGGCCGTACCCTCCAGAACATAGCCGGTATAAGCGGTAATGACAAGCTTTTCCCGCTCTGTCAGCTTGGGCTTGCGGCGGAACCGGCGGTATTCCTTGAGAAGCTCCTGAATACCGAAGTCCTCGGCGGCCTTATTCCAGTCCAAATGGCGTTTGTCCGCGTCGAGCACCACCATGCCATACTTGATGGACCGCACCAGCTCCTCCACGCTGGCTCCGTACCAGCACATGTCGCCGATCAGATTGGTGGTCTTGCCCAGCTCGATCTTGTGCTGGTTGGGGTGCTTGAAGACCGGCATTACCTGGCCGGGAATGGCGTACTGGCTCTTGTAGTCAAACTTCTGGAGCTCCTCAAAAGCCTCGTCGGTCAGGAAGGGGCGGATGCCGCGCTCGCTCAGAATATCAAGATAGGTCTTAACCATGATGTTTTCTCCTTTCGAGTGTTAAATCTGAATCACTGCGTCGGGATTGAGGACCACAATGGAGTCACAGTCCCACCCATACAAAGCGAGATATAAATCATCGGCCCGCTGGTCTTGGTATTCCTCCCCATACCAGCAGAGTTCAACAGCGTCAATTCCTCGCCGCAGACATTCCACAAAGTCAATTTCCTCCCACATGCCGGGCGGAACGTCTCTCACCATCGGAAGCTGTCGCAGATCGTTCAAATTATGAATGACCGCTACTTTTTCCGGATTTCGCATGATAAACTGAAATGAGGGTTCTGCGGCGCAATCCCGAAAGGAATTCTCCTCGCACCATTTGGCCCAGCCGTAGGACGCACGTTTTCTCGATGCCCATAGACCTCCGTGGGGCTTTACCCAGGAGTATTTCGTGTTTACCACCGGAAACCCATGGCTCGGGTCGAAGGCGTCCGCGCCATAATGAATGTAAACTTCTCCAGTCATTGTTTCTCCTTTTCCGTTTAGTCAAAATATAATCCGTCCAGGATGGACTGGGCCGCGTCCCTGGAGATAGAAAAGACGAACCGTGGGTCGTCCTCTTTTGCTGTGGCAGACATCCTCTCCACAAATCTCGCTACTACGGCGGTGGGAGAGTCTCCTTCATGCCTGCCAATCTCCCGGAGCAGCTGTTGCAGGGTAAATTTCTGAATGCTGAGCTCCTCGAAATACTGGTCGTTGGGCGGAGCAAGCCGCATGTTATGCTCGATGTCGCCGATAAGGTCCTGTATAAAATCCCCCATGACCACATCGGGGTATCCAATTTCCGCTTTCATGGCGTCAGGGCTCGTAGGGGACCTGCTCCACGTCCCCGCCGGGAACGGTCACCGACCGCATCAGCCGCCCGGTCACCTCGTCAAAGTAGATGGTGTCCGCCATGTGGTCCCAGTCCTCGAACTGCTCCGAGATATTTTTGCCACGGGACCGCCGCAGGGCAATCAGCTCCTCGGCAATGACCCGCCGCCACGCCCTGGCAACCGGCTTCCGACTCTGGGCGAGGACGTTGTAGAGTCCGCTCTCGGTGAGGAACGTCACCCGCCGGTGTTGACCCGCCACTTCCGATGACAGCACCAGCCTCTCGTCCTCTTCGCAAAGGTTGGTCAGGTTCCAAATATTGTTCGGCCCATAGTCCATCAGCTCAGCGACGTCCCCCGCCTTGAACAGGGGCTCGTCCAAATCCCGATACACCGGGAGGGTACAGGTCTTGAACTTGATCTCGCCCACAATTTTAACTTCCATGCTCATTTTCTCCTTTCAAATATTGCTCCGTTTGTATTCTTTTGCCCGGTCCCGCAGCTGTTGGAACAGAATATCCGTGAGACCCATCGCAAATTCATTGATTTTCGCCTGCTCCCCGTCTGGCAGAGAGGCAATGCTCGACACGTTATAGGTGGCGAATATGGCCCGCTTTACAATATCCCAGCCCGTCTCTCCGGAAATCCGGTTTGGAAACACAAAGGCGCGGTCCTTGGGATGATGATACAAGCGGTTGAACTCCCTTGCCAATTTGAAAAAGTGCTGATGCGCCGGCCGCAGGAAATCCCTCTGTTTGCACTTTTTGCAGTCCGGACCGGCGTCCGTAAATCCGTTCAGTTCGTATCCGCACGACCGAACCAGCTTCGCAATGTCGTCCAGGGTCTTTTTCCCCGCGCCCCTCGCCTTTGCAATGTCGTCGCGGGTCAAATTCAAAATATCCCCTAACGTGCGAAGACCGAGACGATGCGCCAGAACATTGTAAGCGTGTACTGAGAACACATCGTCTTCGAGGTGCTCGCTCCAAAGAACTTCAAGCTCCGTGTCCAGCGGCCGTTTCTCCATGGTAAACTCCTTTCCAAACTTGTTTTTTTCTCCATGCAAAAGCGAAAGAGAAAGTGCCGGACTCGAACCGGCGGCCTCAGGCATTTCAGCCTGCGCTCTACCACTGAGCTAACTTCCTCTCCATAATAGGAATTGCAAAATCTGCGAAAACCTAAGAGAGGCAGGTGGGTTTCCGTCTTGCGTTGCCTACTACCACCCTCGCTTCGTAGCTCGCTGTATGCCTCTCCACAATAGAACCTGCGGAATCTGCGGAAGAAAGACAAAGCCCCTGTTATGGGGCCTTTGCCTCAGAGCCCGATGCTCTTCAATAATTTGTCAAGCTCTTCCTTCGTGAGCTCCAGATCGACGTCCAGATGTACGTGTGTCTTTTCATCAACCACCGTTGTCCGCAGCCGGTTGAGCCGAATATCCATATCGTAGCCCAGCTTCTTACGCACAACGGTCCTTGCGATTTTTGATACAAGTCCTGTTGTAAATTTCGATTCCAGTCTCATTTCGTCCATGCTCCTTTACCTCCTTTTACGAGCATCGTTCTCCGTAATAGGAGCTGCGAAATAAGCGCAAATATAAAAGGAAAAGCCCTTGTCCGGGCCGTTCCCTTTAATAAATCCAGTTTTCTTTTGCAAAGAACAGCGGAACTGCAATCATCCCGATAAATACCAGCGCCGTGGCGTCCTGCTCCAGGAATGTCGGAACACTTCCGCAGAGCATCAGCCCCACAGCGTACAGCTTGTTCTTGAATGTTTTCATAAACCGCAACCCCTTTCAAAATCAGTTGGTTTCTCATAAAGGAGGTTGTCAAATCGGCGTATGGTCGAAGACCGTCTCCCAGGGCTGCTTGGGCAGGGGCTTCATCTTCAGCGCCCACATGATCTGCCGGATGGTCACGGTGGGGTAGAGGCCGTCCGTACCCGTCCCGGCCCGGCGGTCAAAGAACGCCCGAAACCGGGGGTGCAGATATAATGGGTCCGTCAGCCACTCGTCTACCTCGGCCCAGAAGGTGTGCTTCGTCTCCGGGTCGTACCGCTGCTGAATCACCGCCAGGCCCCGTTCGCCGACAAGGAACAGGGTGCAGTGGTTATAGACCGGATGGTCGCAGCAGTAGCGCTGTCCGTACATGGAAAGATAAATGGGCGGCTTCTCGTAGTGATAGCGCATGTCTGCCTCCAAATATAAAAGAAAGAGCCCCGATCAGGACTCCTTCTCTTGCTCTTTCAGAAATTTTTCGATGGGATAACCTAATCGTTCCAAACAATCAAAGCACTGCATCGTATGATTTTTCATCACCGATTCTGCTTTTTCGTCCTTCAAAATGCCGATTTGGTTCAGCACATTACAGACGTCAAGCATGTTTGCGTGGTATTTGAACCTCAACGCCGCTACTTTTTTCGTAATATCCATGACTGGTTCCTCCTCAAAATAGTTTCTCATAATACACTCTGCCATTTCTGCGCCTATCAAAAATATAAAAGAGGAAAAGCCCCTGTTACAGGGCTCCTCCTCTACGTTGGTCATGCTTAGTCGTCGAACATTCTGCACGACGGCTTGCAGTAGGGGTATGGGCCTCCGCACGCTCTGCACCCGGCGGGCGGCATGTCGTTCCGGAAGACCAGGTAGTCGTCGCCTCTTTCATCCTGTACGAGCTCCATCGGATCTCCGCTCTCATACTCGTACTCCATCTCGTCAATCTCCCATCCGCAGGACGGGCAGGCGTAAATATCACAACCTCCTCTTGGGTCTTCTCTCTGGTCCATCACCGCCCCGCACCGGTTACAGATCGCGAACCCCCGGTTCAGGTAGTCCATCAGTTCGTCTCCTGCCGGCCGAATGACCTTTTTACCCTTCTTACGCATTTGCATTACCTCCTAAGTCGTCCGGGCCTTGCGGCTCCGGCTGATATTGAGGTAAAGAGCGCTCTCTCCTCATAAAACGCCTTGTAAATTTGGCGAGGACTATGGTAAAATGGAGACATCCTTTATGTATGGAGGGGCGAATATGGCTGTTTGTATAGAATGCGGCAAAGAGTTTGATGTTGCCGCCGTGAGACGAAAGCTCAGTCGAGAATATTATAAGGGTGTTTACGACGATCAATACCCAGACGCCAATGTTTGCTATGATTGCGCTCTTCCCGACATCAGCGCCAGTTGGGGGACAGGAGAAGACCAAATCAAAGACATGGGCTCCGGTTGGGACCCGGATTAAAAAGCAAGAGCCCTTGTCTGGGGCCCTGCTTTTTGGGGTTCACCCGTTTCTTGCCTGTCTCTTTTGGTCAATGATTTTGAAGTTCCTAATCCACTTTTCCATCAGCGCGACAGGCCGCCTCACAACCGCCGCAATCTCCTCTGCGTTTTTCCCTTCGTCGTATAAGCGGCGTGCTCGGCCAATGTCGACCCTCAGAATGAATTGGCGCTTTTCTTCTTCCGTCCATTTCATAAACAGATACCTCCTTGAAAATATCGGGTGTTCTCCATAAAACGCCCCGAATAACTCGCGGATAAAACGAAGAGACTGTGCTGTCTGCACGGCCTCTTCATTTTCTTTTCGAGCCTGTTCGTTACTTTGTCGGCCGAAAACGGCTGAACAGATTCCTGAACGTGGTGGACGAGTAAACCCCGGACTCCTCAAACTTGAATCCCCGTCTCATCCAGATGCCGTAGAACATCAGCGGCAACACCAGTTCCGCGCCGGCCACCGCAATGCGCACATACCGGTCGATCTTCTGCTCCCGAAGCTGACGGTTCTGAAGCTCCTCCTCACGGGCGCGGTCGGCATCCTTGCAGGCAAGCTCCTCCCTGCGCTGTCTGCCGTCCATCTCCCGCCGCTCGGACTTCTCATCCACGTCGGCCTGGGCCCTGATCTCCTCGATACGCAGCTTGTGCAGCGCCGCCAGATCCCGGATCGCTTTCGCTCTCTCCTCGTTTCCGGATGGAAGGGTCCGCAGATTCGCGAGCTCCGTCTCGATCACATCATCCAACAACGTTTTGATCTCTGCCATATGCTTTTTCTCCTTTCAAAAATCAGAATTGGCTCCATAATAGCCGATGTTATTCGTGCGGCAGGAAGTCCTCCACCTTGACCCGGAAGACCACCCGTTTCTTCCGCATAACGGCCCGTATATCCGTATCCAGCTCAAGATATAAATGAGGGCCTTCGTCCGCGAAATCGGAATGGTCCACCCGCAGGTCGCCGACCGGACGATCCTGGAACAGACACATACCGATCAAAATTCCGATGCAAAGCGCCGCAATCGCCGCAATAATCTCCAAATTCAATTCCTCCTTTGACGCTGTTTTCTTAAATTTTTCACCCGGGAATTTTTCAGGATATCACTCTAACACGCTTTCCGGCCGGCTGCGTATGGAAAATAGAAAGCAAAGGGCCTGCTCAGCCCTTGCTCCTGGATTTGAGTTTCCATTTCAGCTGTTCCAGCTTTGTGGAAGCCGCGTTCCTAACCTCCGGAATGGACGCCAATGCGACCGCCATCGTAACGGCGGGCACGATCACCTGCCCGATCCAAAGCCTCAGCTCCCGGCTTGCCTCGATTTGCTTGTAAGTCATAATGGTATCACCTCCATAATAGCCGCTGCCGTTTCTGCGAAATACAAAAAGGAAAGAGCCCGCGTTTCCGCAGGCCCAATCCTTACTCTTCGTATTCTTCTAATGCTTTTTCCAATTCGATGATGTGCGCTATCCGAAGTATGATTTCATCTAATTCGTCCTCAAGCGCAAAACTGTTTTCCCATAAGTCTTCAAATCCACCCGGGTTCTTGTCATTTTCCCGAATGAATCGGACTAACTGTTTCACAGCATTGAACTTGTTGTCCGCCACCTTTTCCAAAATCGTTTTCTTCATGGCATTTCGCCTCCATAAAGGAGCCTGCCTATTCCGCAGACTTGTCCTCGTACACAACCCGTTTCCTTAGGGCACTCCATGGAACATACCGCTCCTTCCGGCAGACCGGGCACCAGAACCGGCTTGTCTTTCCGCCGATGTCCACCAGATCGCCGCAGTCGGCCTCCAGCCTGCTCCCGCAGTTCGGGCAGTTGAACCGGTAGCATTGCCGGACAGCCACGTCCACAACCCGCAACTTCAATCCCTCCTCTTGCTCAGCAGCCAGAAGAACCGTCTGTACGCGGCGTAATAGACGTCCCGGCAGCAGGGAATATCATACTTCATCTTCAGCGCATCGTAGGACAGCCCCTCGGTCACGCCCCGCAGCAGATAGGAGTAGAGGTCGGGCTCCGCCTCGATGGCCGCCTGCTCCACCATCTCCATGCGCTCCCCGAAGAATATCCGGGACTGGGCGCACCGCTCTGTTGGGTCGCCCTTCACCTGCCCGCAGCTCACAAAGACCTGGAGGTCGGCCGGCCGCCTACTCAGCCCATCCAGGGCCAGTCGGGCCTTTTTCCAAATGGGGTATTGTAGGCAGAAATGCTTCAGCTCGTAGTAGCGGTGCTTGCCGATCCAGTAGGGGTTCTTCTGCGAAAGCTCCGGACGCATGTCATTTCTCATCGTCGTTCTCCTCTCCAGAAATATCCGGTTTCCTCGTACAATCGCTTTGGCGAGATGTAGAAATTGATCCGGCCGTACCGGGAATCCATCTCCTCAATGCTGGCCACCAGATTGCCGTTCCGGGTCGCCTTGCCGATGGGCAGCCAGCCGGAGATAATTCCGGCCCTCACCCAGGACGCGTCTTTTCCATAAACACGGGCCACCACCGCCACAGGGACGGAGCCCGGATGGAACTCTTGTTCATTCATCGGCGTCTGCCTCCTTTCAACGGCTATTCTAAGGGCGCAGCCCCGTTTTCGTAAAAACAACCTCGGTGGAAAGAAAAAGAGAAGGAGCCGCCTGTTACAGCGGCTCCCGCCCTTTAGAAACGATTCCTTTTCCGGGCCCAATGGTTGAACGTCTTTCCAACCGTCTTCCGAATCCCGATCCACCAGGCCGGCTCAAACATGGCAATGTTATACACCGCGCTGAAAATCGCGCCGATGACTGTCACAATGCCGCTGAGTTTGAGATATCCGCCCCAGGTGACCGGCTTCTCTGTCCATTTCTGCTTGTTCATTCTTGATTACCTCCTAAAAAGTTTTGTCTCCATAAAGGAGACGGCCTTTTGTGCGGATAAAAAGGGAAGAGCCGCTGTGTCAGCGGCCCCTCTTTGCCTTCTTGAAGTCGACGAATATAATTTTGTCTGACTTCGGGTGTGTCAGTTTGAGCTGTACCATTTGAAACTTCCTGTTCAGAACCTTCGTCCATAGTGCCGCGCCTGCCGTGGATACCGCGCCCACAACCGCGAATGTTCCGATCGCACTAAGAATTTTCCTGGTGTCCATAACCTTCACCTCCATAAAGGCCCCTGTTGAATCGGCGCGAAAAAAAAAGAAAAGGAAACGACTTCAGGGTCGGCCCAACGAAAACCGTTGCCCGGTGGGTGCCATCTTTTATTAAGTTATTACTTGGCGGCACGCCTTCGTGTCTCACCGCTGGATTTCCACCAGCATCTATCCGTTTCCTTTCCATAATAGGAATTGCGAAATCTGCGGGGCCCGTTTTCTAACTTAGGTTAAACCGGGCTAATCTAAATTAGAAATATAACCGCCGGAGACAAAAGAAAGAGCCGCCGCGAGAGCGTCTCAATCTGTTTTGGCCTGCTCAATGGTCCTGTTCCAGCATATCAGCGACCTTTTCCGTCATGCTTTCGTATTCGTCCGGAAACGTCTCGCACATCCAGCGTTGGCAGCCGCGCACACCTCTGCCGTACAAAAACTTGCCCCACAGAAATGCTCCGGCTGCAATGGCCAGTGTGCCCAAGCCTACCCGTCCGAAGTCTTTTGCCATGACTTTGGTGTTGAGTGCTTTGATTTTGTCCATTGAAATCACCTCCATAAAGGGCTGTGCAATTCCTGCGTCCGAAAAAGAAAAGAGCCGCCTGTTACGGCGGCCCGATCCTTTGTCAAACATCCTTGCTCAGGAATATCTCATTTCCACGACGCCATACCTTGACCGGACGCTTCGACCGCTTGATGGCCGCAGCCAGACAAGACCGGCAGACCGCCGGGGATTTATAATCGGTCTCGCTAAATTCCACCTTTACGATTTTAGCGTCGCCGTTCGTAAACTCCTCGATCAGCTCTTGCAGCTTGTGATAGCCGTTCATCTTCGGTATCTGGTCCACAGGTGTCAGTTTCATGCTCATTTACTCCTTTCGCTTATGGATTTCTCCATAATAGGAGCTGTGCTTTCTGCGAAAGCCACCGGAGCATGGTCATCTCGCAGGGGTAATCCTCGAACCCCAGGGTCTCGCAGGTGATAAGCCCCTCCAGTACGCCGAATATCACTTCGGCCTCGTACTGCTTGTAGGGGAAGAACAGACCGCCCAGTTCCCGGTGGATTGCCCCGCAGCCGGAGCACCGCAGGCGGCGCATGGGAACTCTGGAGGTTTGCCGCCCTTTCGTCCGTACCAGTCTGGGCACGCTGTCGTAGTATTTCAACCGTCCGCCGCACCGGGGACAGGCGGAGCACTCGTTCATCACCATATCCAGCCCTCAAATCTTAATCAAAAATATTGTGTAGGAATATGCTTGACAATTCGTACACTTATCATATATGATTAGAGCGGGCGGCGCAAGGGGCAAAAAGAAAAGGAGCCGCTGATTAAGCGACCCCAATTCCTATTTAGTTCTTTTGCTTGTGTGCTCTGATGATTGCCCTTGTGATCTGAACGCCAGCAATAATCGCCGCGCCAATCATCATACCATGGATCACATTTTTAGCGCCTTGTCTCATTCCTTCGTTATAAAATGCTGTCAAAGCCGCCCCATGCTTATCCAAAAGCAAATTAAGCTCGTCGATTTGTGCATTCGTCATGTATTTCATATAGAACACCTCCATAAAACCCACTGTAAATCTTGCGAAAGGAGACACCCAATGAAGAAACACGTGAACCCAGCCAAGCATTTGCATGAAGTCTATACTATGCAGGGCGGCGTAAAAGAGTACAACAAAAATCAGCGAGCCTGGGGTGCGCTACTATTTGCGGGCAGCGTTTTTCTACTCCATGCGGTAGGCGGCCGTATCGTTGACAAAATCGAACGCCGAGAAATTAAAGCCTTGAAAAAGAGGGATGACCTATGCTGACCCAATGCCCAGAGTGCGAATTGCCAGTGAGCGATAAGGCAAATGCCTGTCCTCATTGCGGATATCCTCTGAAACCTTCTGAAAAAATAAAAAGACCTCGCAAATCCAACAAGCGACGGCGATTGCCGAATGGCTTTGGTCAGATCAGTGAGATCAAAAATCGTAATTTGAGAAATCCATTCCGAGCCATGGTAACTGTGGGGAAAACTTCTAATGGCAGACCCATTTGCAAACCGCTCAAGCCGGAATCATACTTCGCCACCTATAACGATGCCTATGCCGCTCTGGTGGAATATAACAAGAATCCGTATGACCTTGGAACAGCCATCACCATGCAGGAGCTCTATGACAAGTGGCTTCCAGAATACGAAAAGACCGTCAAGAGTACAAAGGCGGTGACCAGTGCCTGGCCTTACTGTTCGGCAGTTTACAAGATGCGAGTTATGGACATTCGAGCCCGTCATGTAAAAGGCTGCATGGAAGAGGGCGTGGCCACTGTTCGAGGCAGAGAGCAGCATCCAACAGCCACCATGAAGAACCAAATCAAATCCATGTTTAACATGATGCTGGACTATGCGTTGGAATATGAGTTAGTGGATCGAAACTATTCCAGAACCTTCAACCTCACGGAAGAAACCGTCAAAGAGATCCAGAAAGTAAAGAAGGGGCATATCGCTTTTACAGATGATGAAATGGAATTGCTCTGGAATAATATCGATGAGAAACATGGTATCGACATCCTGCTTATCCAGTGCTACTCCGGCTGGCGCCCTCAGGAACTGGGACTACTGGAACTAAAGGATGTGGATTTAGAGAGCTGGACATTTCAAGGCGGCATGAAGACGGATGCCGGTGAGAATCGTGTTGTCCCCATTCATTCCCGTATTCAGGACCTGGTACTCAAAAAATATCGAGAAGCAGAAGCAATCGGAAGCCCGTATCTGCTTAACTGGGCAGACCCCAACAACCGAAACAAGAAGAACTTTGAGTTGACCTATGCTCGGTATCAGAAAGCCTTCGAGCGTATCCGTGATGAATTGAAACTAAACCCCGAGCACCGTCCTCACGATGGTCGCACCCACTTTGTGACCATGGCAAAACGCTATGGGGTGGATGAGTATGCCATCAAATATATGGTAGGTCACAAGATCTCCGACATCACAGAAAAGGTCTACACGCGCCGCGAATTTACTTGGCTTCGAGAGGAGATTGAGAAAATAAAATAGACCTTGCCAAGCTCGCTTTCAGTGTAGGAGTATAGGTGTAGAAATAAAATCAACCACATCAAGAAGTGTAGGAATATGGTTGTATGAATGGTACAGAAATAATATACGAATTACCTACACTTACCCGCTTTTAACTACTCTTATCTGTTCTGAAAACCATTGGTATTACAGCAGTTAACAGCACTTAGAAGCAGGTAAAAGTGTAGTTAGTTTCTATTATAAAGTACATGACGCCTTTTCGCAAATTTCTTTTCGGAACACGGGATGCGGCAAAGAGTGCCGGGCCACTAGCCAGAGAGAAAAAACAGACTATAATATAGGATAATTTCCAATAAAACGGGGCTAAAGTTCAAAAAACAGCAACATTATTTTAGGCATAACCAAAATTCATGCGGCGATAAAAAAGGTGTATTTTTCAAACCATAGCCCTTCAACTATAATCAAATTGTCGAAGCAGGCAAGACAAAATCCCCATAACCGGACAAATTCCTCAAAAGGCGGTGTGTGGGGTGGGGTTCATTCCCTTCCTCTGCGCCCTGTCCCACGCACCAGACATGGCCCCACGAGAAAGGAGCGTTATCCTGTGAACCAGTATCAGGAATTGTACAAGAAGAAACGAATGAGCGCTGAACAGGCTTTGGAGCTTATTCAGGACGGAGATTCCATGTTTTCCGCTCAGGCTGCGGCGGAGCCCCAGGCCATCCTGTCCAAGCTACAGCATTTGAAGGAGACGGGGGTAAAAGGCACTACTTTGAACTCCTGCCTTCCCATTCAGTATTATGATGCGATGAAGGACCCCGAGATGGCAGGTATCATGAGCCACAACGGCTGGTTCTTTACCGCCGGGCTCCGGGACGCGCAGAAAAAGAAGCTGGTCAGCGCCGTTCCTCAGAGCTCCACCTCCGTTCTGCGAAAGTCTCTACAGCGCCTGCAGGCCGAGGGCCGCCGGCCCGTGGTGCTGGCCACGGTCTCCCCCATGGACTCCCACGGCTACTTTTCCCTCTCGGTCAGCGCAATCTATGAGCGGGACCTGATCGATCAGGGTGCGCTGGTTCTGCTGGAGGTCAACCCCAACTTTCCGCGCACCTTTGGTGATACACAGGTACATATTTCCGAGGTGGATGCCCTTGTGGAGTCCGACCGCCCTATCCCCACCAAGTCCCTGGTGCCCTACACCGAGGTAGACAAAAAAATTGGCGCCTTTGTGGCCTCTCTTGTAGAGGACGGCTCCACCATCCAGCTCGGTATCGGCAACATCCCAAACGCCGTGGCAAATGAGCTGAGGAGCAAGAGGCATCTGGGAATCCACACGGAAATGTTTACCGAGACCATGGTGGATCTCATTGAGTGCGGCGCGGTGGACAACTCCCAGAAGGGCTTTATGAACGGTTTTTCCGTGTGCTCCTTCACCATGGGCAGCCAGAGGCTCTATGACTTCGTCCACAACAACCCCTCCGTGCTCTTTAAATCCTCCACCTTCTCAAACGATCCCTACACCATTGCCAGAAACAACAAGTTTGTCTCCGTCAACGCAAGCCTGGAGATCGACCTCACCGGACAGTGCGCCTCTGAAACCGTCGGCAACCTTCAGTGGTCCGGCACCGGAGGGCAGTCTGAGACGGTACAGGGCGCGCAGATGTCCCCGGGCGGGAAATCCATCATTGCAATGCATTCCACCTATTCGGCCACAGATGCAGACGGCAAAGAGGTGCTGCACTCAAAAATTGTCCCCTTCCTGGCGCGGGGCGCCGCGGTCACCACTTCCAGAAACGACACCGACTACGTGGTCACGGAGTATGGTATCGCCTGGCTGCGGGGACTGAATATCAGGGAGCGGGTTGAGGCCCTGGTCAAAATTGCCCACCCGGACTTCCGGGACTGGCTGAGAGAAGAGGCCGAACGGAATATGATTTGGTAAATTGGGACGGGCCAGAGTACCTCCGGAGCTTGTCCGCCCTTTAAATTCCATTATTATTCTTTAATGGAAATATAGTGCTTTTACTGTCCTGACCTAGCGTTAAGCGAGCGCCTCCCAGTACGGAATCATTGGATAAGAAAGAGAGGAAAACGTATGGAGATCATCAGCGTAATTGGCATGGTTCTTGGCGTTGCAGTCCTGATCTATTTGACCTTTAAGGGTGTCAACGGCTTTGTGGCATCCCTGGTCGGCTCGGTTATCGTGATTGTAAGCAGCGGGCTCCCGTTCTGGGGGACTCTGACCGGCACCTACGCGGCCTCCCTCGGAAGTACCTTCGGCTCGTACCTGTTTCTGTTCACCATTGGTTCGGCTTACAGCGAGCTGATGAAAAAGAGCGGCGCCGCCGAGTCTATCGCAAATTTTCTGTTCGCCTTCCTCGGCGTGAAAGCCACCGTCGCCGGAACCCTGATTATTACCTTCCTTTTGGCCTATGGCGGTGTAAATGCATTTATTATTATTTTTGCCGTCTATCCCGTGGCTGTGCCCATGTTCCGCAAAGCCAATGTCTCAAAACTCCTGATGCCCGCCATCTTCCTGTATGGAGCCGTGGTTCTGAATGTCGTTACCCCGGGCGCCCCCTCTATGCTGTGCATCGCATTGTCCGAAAAGCTGGGCGTCACCACCTTTGCGGCCCCCACGATGGCAATTGTGCTCCTTGTAGTGGCTTTCGGCTTCGGCATTTTCTACTTCACCTGGGCCTCCAACTCCCTGCGTGCCCGTGGAATTGGCTTTGTAGCCTCTGAGAGCGATGCCGAACTCATCGCCGGAAGCACCAGCGGTAAGGAACTGCCCCCCATTCACCTGGCTATTCTGCCCTATATTGTCATTATTGTGCTTAAGCTGGTGCTGGCCAACTCCATGAGCGCCTCTGACGGCATCAACACCGCCATGGGCGTGGGCGCTATTGTTCTAATTATTACCAATTATAAGTATCTCAAGGGCCACATTGTTCAGGACCTGGTTACAGGCTTTACCTCCAGCATCAATCCCCTGCTGCTGACCGCCGCGCTGATGGGCTTTGCGTCCGTCGTCAATGCCTGCGCCGGTTTCCAGTACTTCATGAACTTTGCGATGATGCTCGCCGACAAAATGAACCCCTACATCTCCGCCGTCATCGTAACCAACGTATTTTCCGGTATTACCGGCGCCTCCCTCAGCGGCACCCAGATCTTCTGCAGCACCATGGCCGACCAGTTCATGTCCCTGGGCACCGTCAATCCCCAGGCGCTCTACAAGGTCGTCGGCATGGCCGCGATGGGCATGGACACGCTGCCCCACTGCCCCACCTTCGTTATGGAGGCCCAGGTCTGCGGCGTGACCACCAAGGAGTCCTACCCTCACGTACTGGTCATGACCGTGATCACCCCCATCGCCCTGGCGCTGATCGCTGCAACAATGGCAATCATCGGGCTGATCTGATCACTCAGAGTCCACATAAAACGGACCGGTCCGAACGGGTCAGCACCGCGCAATCGGATGCCGACCCGTTCCGCTTTTGCCTTCAGGAAAACAGCCATTCTATGTTACAGAAAGGGAACGAAACGATATGGCAAAGATATTAACCGCCCGCCAAGCGGTAGACACCTATTTTTACGATGGGGCAACTGTGACGTTCGGCGGCTTTGCAAACGGTCTGATGCATCCGGAGGAGATTATGGTTGCGCTGGAGGAGGCCGCCAGGAGCAGCGGACACCCGAGAGGGCTGAGGGTCGTGTATGCGTCCGGACAGGGTGACAGCGGCGAGCGGGGGCTTAACCACCTGGCTGTAGACGGGATGTGCACAACGGTGATCGGCGGACACTGGGGCTTGGCGCCCAAGCTGGGAGGGCTGGCGGCGGAGAATAAGCTGGCGGCCTACAACCTCCCCCAGGGTGTCATCTCCGGGCTGTTCCGGGAGATCGCCGCGAAGCGGCCCGGCGTGATCACCCATGTCGGCCTGGACACCTTTGTGGACCCCCGCCTGGAGGGCGGAAAGATGAACCGCGCCGCCCATGAAGCGGGCGATATGGTCAAGCTGATTGAGCTGGAGGGCGAGGAAAAGCTCTTTTATCCCGCCTTCCCCATTGATATCGCAGTTATCCGCGCGACCTATGCCGACGAGCGCGGCAACTGTACCTTTGAGCGGGAGGGTGTCTACGCCGAGGCCCTGGCCCAGGCGCAGGCCGCCCATAACTCCGGCGGCAGGGTCATTGTCCAGGTGGAGAAGGTGGTCTCCTACGGCTGCCTGGACGCACGGCTCATCCGCCTCCCCGGTATCTATGTGGATGCGCTTGTGGTGGCCCGGCCGGAGAACCACATGCAGACCTTCGGCACCCAGTATGACCCCGCCTTTTCCGGAGAGATCCGCACCCCTCTGAATGCTCTGTCCCCGCTGCCGATGGGTGCGCGGAAGATCATTGCCCGGCGGGCGGCCATGGAACTGACCCCCTGTGCAGTAACCAATCTGGGCATCGGCATGCCGGAGGGCGTAGCCTCTGTGGCGGCAGAGGAGGGGCTGGAGAGCATGGTGCTCACAACCGAGGTGGGTGCCGTCGGCGGCGTCCCGGCCGGCGGCATGGATTTTGGCGCCGCCACCAATGTGGACTGCATTCTGGAGCAGCCGGTTCAATTCGACTTTTATGACGGGGGCGGACTGGATACGGCATTTCTCGGCCTGGCCCAAATGGACGGGGACGGGAATGTGAACGTCAGCAAATTTGGCCCGAAGATCGCCGGATGCGGCGGCTTCATCAACATTACACAGAACGCCAAGAAGGTGGTCTACTGCGGTACCTTCACCGCCGGCGGCCTGGAGGTCTCAGCCGCAGACGGTACGCTGAAGCTCCTCCGGGAGGGCAAGGTCAAAAAGCTGGTCAGGCAGGTGGAGCAGGTGACCTTTGCGGGCCGCTACGCAATCAAGCATAACCAGCCCGTCCTCTATATTACCGAGCGGGCGGTGTTTGCCCTCACACCGGAGGGCGTCGCGCTCAAAGAGGTCGCCCCGGGCGTGGACATCCAGCGCGATATCCTTGACCAGATGGAGTTCACACCAGTCATCACAGATGTAACGACTATGGACAGCCGCATCTTCCGGGAGGAGCGAATGGGGCTTGCGCAGCAGAACCCCGGCTCAAGCGGAACAACGCAGGAACAGGAGGTCAAACAATGCTTATTCGGGAAATGAAGCTGGGCGACAGCGCCAGCGTGACCAAGACCGTGACCGAGACGGACGTATACCTGTTTGCCGGCATCACCGGCGATCTCAATCCCGCCCACACCAACGAGGTTTCCGCCAGCCAGACCCAGTTCGGCGGCCGGATTGCCCACGGCATCCTGGGGGCCGGTTTTATCTCCGCAGTGCTGGGCATGAAGCTGCCGGGGCCCGGCACCATCTATCTGGGCCAGGAGCTGAAATTCACCAAGCCGGTCTATATCGGGGACACCGTCACGGCGACCTGTACCGTCCAGGAACTGTTTCCGGAAAAGAATATCGTCAAGCTGGACACCGTATGCACCAACCAGCACGGAGACGTGGTGATCAAAGGCGTGGCTACCGCCATGCCGCCGAAGGAAGCGTAGCATACAAAGTAAAATGGGAGCCTGGCGCCGCACGTTGCGCGCCAGGCTCCCATGCTGTTTTGACTTCGGAGGCGGCGTACCTCACATACCACCTCCGCGGATTTTGGCCAGCACCGCCACACACTCCACATGCTCCGTATGGGGAAAGAGATCCACCGGCTGGAGCAGCCGGGCCCTCCACCCCCATCCGGCCAGCAGGCGGAGATCCCGCCGCTGCGTCTCCGGGTTGCAGGAGATGTAGACGATCCGCTCCGGCCCCATCCGGTCCACCGCACCCAGGAACTCCGGGGTGCTCCCGGCCCGGGGCGGGTCCAGGAACACCACGTCCGCCCGCTCGCCCCGGGCGGCCATGCCCTGGAGGTAGGCCGTGGCGTCGGCGCAGAGGAAGCGGGCGTTGCCCGCGCCGTTGGCCCGGGCGTTCTGGGCGGCGCACCGGGCCGCGCTGGGGTTGAACTCCACCCCTAGCACCCGCCTGGCCCGCCCCGCCGCCGCCAGGCCGATGGTGCCCACGCCGCAGTAGGCGTCCACCACGGTCTGGGTGCCGTCCAGCCCCGCCCCGTCCAGGGCGGTGCGGTAGAGCACCTCGGTCTGCTCCGGATTGATCTGATAGAAGCTGGAGGCCCCCAGCCGGAACCGCACCCCGCACAGGGTGTCCTCGATGTACCCCCTGCCCCAGAGCACCTTTTCCCGCGGCCCCAGCACCGCGCTGGAGCGGCGGGGATTGATGTTCTGCACAATGGTCTCCACCCGCGGGCAGAGCTCCCGCACCTTGGAGACAAAGGCCCTGGCCCCGGGCAGGACAGGGGCGGCGGTCACCAGGGCCACCAGCACCCGTCCGGTGGCGCGGCTGTGGCGCACCAGCACATGGCGGACAAGCCCCGTGCCCCGGTCCTCCTGGTAGGGCTCGTACCGGCAGAGCCGGGCGGCCTGCCGCACCGCCTCCACCGCCTCGTCCAGGGCGGGGTGGTGGAGCAGGCAGGAGTCCACCGGCACCACCCGGTGGGTGCCCGCGGCGTAGATGCCGCTGTCCAGCCGCCGGCCCGGCCCGGTACAGAAGGTGGAGATGGCCTTGTTGCGGTAGTGCCAGGGGTGCTCCATCCCCAGGATGGGGGACACCGGCCCGAACTCCCCCAGCAGCGCCTCCACCCGGGCCTGCTTCTGGCGCAGCTGCTCTGGATAGGGGGTCTCCAGCAGGGGGCAGCCGCCGCAGCCCTGCCGCAGCAGGGCGCAGATGTGTCTCTCCTCCGCCATGGCCTCAGCTCCGTTCCAGCCGCGCCACGGTTTCCACATGCGCGGTGCGGGGGAACATGTCCACCGCCACGGCCTTTTTGAGGGTGTAGCCCCGCCCGGCGAACCGCTTCACGTCCCGGCCCAGGGTGCCGGGATCGCAGGAGACGTAGACCACCCGCTCCGGGCCCATGTCCGCGATGGTGTCCACCACGTCCTCGGCCAGCCCCTTGCGGGGCGGATCCACGCACACCACGTCGGGGCGCACCCCCTCCCCCTCCAGGTAGCGGGCCGCCTCCCCCGCGTCGGCGCAGAGGAAGCGGGCGTTTTCAATGTGGTTGCGCCGGGCGTTGGCGATGGCGTCGTCCACCGCCTGGGGCACCACCTCGGCCCCCCACACCATGCCCGCCTTCCGGGCCATGACCAGGCTGATGGTGCCGATGCCGCAGTAGAGATCCAGCACCGTCTCCGCCCCGGTGAGGCCGGCGAACTCCAGGGCCTTGCCGTAGAGCACCTCGGTCTGGGCCGGGTTGACCTGATAAAAGGAGGGGACGGACAGCCGGAAGGTGAGGCCGCACAGGGTGTCGGACAGGAAGTCCTCCCCCCACAGGGTGCGGTAGGAGTCCCCCAGAATCACGTTGTTGTGCTTCTCGTTCACCCCCAGCACGATTCCGGCCAGGTTGGGCTCGGCCCGGCGCAGGGCGCGCACCAGCTCGACCTCCCGGGGGACGCCCCGGCCATTGACCAGCAGGCAGCACAGGCTGCGGCCGGCCCGGTTGGTGCGCACATACACGTGGCGCACCAGGCCGGTGAAGGTGCGCTCATTGTAGGCGGGGATGGAGTACTCCGCCATCCACTCCTTCACGGCCCCCCGCAGGCGGGCGGCCGCCTCCCCCTGGAGCAGGCAGTCGTCCACGTCGATTACGTCATGGCTCCGGGGGCGGTAGAAGCCGATGCGGGGGCCCTTGGCCACCGGGAACTGGGCCTTGTTGCGGTAGCGGTCTACCTGCTCCGCCCCCAGGATGGCGGAGACGTGGATCTCCGCCCCGCCCAGGCGGCGCAGGGCGTCCTCCACCCGGATGCGCTTGGCCTCCAGCTCCTCGGCGTAGTTCATGTGCCGGAACTGGCAGCCTCCGCACTTGGTGTAGTGCAGGCACCGGGGGAAGATACGGGCGGGGGAGGGGTTGACCACCTCCTCCACCCGGCCCCAGAGGGCGCTGCGGCCCACATGGGTAAGGCGCACGTCGCAGGCCTCTCCCCGGATGCCGCCTTGGACAAAGACCACCATCCCGTCCAGCCGGGCCACCCCGGCGCCGTCGCTGGCGTAGCCGTCGATCACCAGGCGGCAGAGCTGCCCCTCCCGGGGCTTGCCGTTATCCATTTACACTCACGTCCTTCATGGCGCCATAGGTCAGCACCGCAGAGAGCGGGCTGTTCATGGCGGGCAGGGCGCCGCCCTGGAGCCAGAACACATACCCCTCCGCCGTACAGTAAAAGTTGTCCACCTGCACCGCGGCGGTGATGGCGTCCCGGGTGAGCGTCCCCTGCTCCACCGCCGCGGCCAGCTCGCTCCGCTGGTCCAACAGGGCGTCCACCACCCGCGCCCGTACGGCGTCGGCGTCGGTGAAGAAGTCGGTGAAGTCCAGCTTTTCCCCCGTCACGGCGTCAAACTGCTCACTGAGCAGAAAGACGGCGGGATGGGCCTCCCCCTCGCTGGACACATACAGGTCCCGGCAGACGCTGATCACCTTCTCGTCGGCGTAGGCGATCTGGTAGGTCATCTCCTGGGTGGTAGGGTAGAAGGGGAACCCCGCCGCCTTGGACACGTCGTAGTCGGCCACCGCCATCTCATAGGCCTCCTCTGCCTCCAGCATCCGGCTGGCCCCCTCGGCCTTGTACCACTCGTTGATGGCCGTCCCGGCGGGGCAGGCGTCGGTGTTCTGTATCAGCGGGAGGGTGAAGGAGGCGGTGAGCACCGTGGCGCCGTCGCCGGAGGTAAAGGTCTTGGCAAAGACCTGATCCCCCCACTTGGGAGCGGCAGGCGCCGGCGTGGGAGTGGGGGTGGGCACCGGCGTGGATGTCTGGATGGGGGTGGGTACCGGGGTCTCCTCCGGCATCTTGTCCCCGCCGCAGGCCGTCAGGGACAGGGTCAGCGCCGCGGCCAACAGGCCGGACAGCACAATCCGTTTTTTCATATTACGCTCCTTTACACTGGGTGATGGGAACAACATTATTGTACCATCTGCCTGCCGGGCCGTAAATGGAAAAAAGCAATTTGTAACCTTCCGTATTTTTTTGGTATAATGGACGAATCACAGCGGGAGGCGCGGCGGCCTGGACAACAACTATGGGCCCGGTGCCCTCATCTACGCCCCCTGCGTGCTGGCGCCGCAGGCGCGAAGGAAAACCGCAAAACGCTGGGTTTGTTCATAATTTCCCCTTTTTTATTGACATGGGATATGATATACTAGGAAACTGAATTAGCATCCAAGTCCTGGGAGCCGAGGCGCCGGGGACAGGAACAAGAAAGGTGAACAAGACGCATGGGACTGTTGAAAAAGCTCTTTGGCACCAGCTCCGAGAAGGAGCTCCGCGCCATCAAACCCATCGTGGACAAGATTGAAGCCCTGGACGGGGAGTACTCCAAGCTCACCGACGAGCAGCTCAAGGCCAAGACCCCCGAATTCAAGCAGCGCATCGCCAATGGCGAGAGCCTGGACGACATCCTGCCCGAGGCCTTCGCCGCCTGCCGGGAGGCGGCCTGGCGCGTGCTGGGCATGAAGCCCTACCGGGTGCAGCTCATCGGCGGCATCATCCTCCACCAGGGCCGCATCGCCGAGATGAAGACCGGCGAGGGCAAGACCCTGGTGGCCACCCTGCCCGCCTACCTCAACGCCCTGGCGGGAGAGGGCGTGCACATCGTCACCGTCAACGACTACCTGGCCAAGCGCGACAGCGAGTGGATGGGCAAGGTCTACCGCTTCCTGGGCCTCACCGTGGGCCTGGTGATCCACGACATCCAGCCCAAGGACCGCAAGGCCTCCTACGCCGCCGACATCACCTACGGCACCAACAACGAGTTCGGCTTCGACTACCTGCGGGACAACATGGCCATCTACGCCACCGAGATGGTGCAGCGGGGCCACGCCTTCGCCATCGTGGACGAGGTGGACTCCATCCTCATCGACGAGGCCCGCACCCCCCTCATTATCTCCGGCCAGGGGGACAAGTCCACCCAGCTCTACACCGTGGTGGACGCCTTTGTGGCCAAGCTCAAGGGCCAGCGGGTGGCCAGCGTGGACACCAAGGAGGAGGAGGACCCCGATCTGGACGCCGACTACGTGGTGGACGAGAAGGCCCGCACCGTCACCCTCACCGCCCGGGGCATCGCCAAGGCCGAGCAGCAGTTCCAGGTGGCCAACCTGGCCGATCCGGAAAACACCACCCTGTCCCACCACATCAACCAGGCCATCCGGGCCCGGGGCCTGATGCGCCGGGACATCGACTACGTGGTCAAGGACGGCGAGGTCATCATCGTGGACGAGTTCACCGGCCGCCTCATGTACGGCCGCCGGTACTCCGAGGGCCTGCACCAGGCCATTGAGGCCAAGGAGGGCGTCACCGTGGCCCGGGAGTCCAAGACCCTGGCCACCATCACCTTCCAGAACTACTTCCGCCTGTACGGCAAGCTCTCCGGCATGACCGGCACCGCCATGACCGAGGAGGAGGAGTTCGGCACCATCTACTCCCTGGATATCGTGGAGATCCCCACCAACAAGCCGGTGCAGCGCGTGGATCACCCCGACGTGGTTTACAAGACCGAGGCGGGCAAGTTCCGCGCCATTGTCAACCAGATTGAGGAGTGCCACAAGAAGGGCCAGCCCGTGCTGGTGGGCACCATCTCCATCGAGAAGTCGGAGGAGCTCTCCGCCATGCTCAAGAAGCGGGGCATCAAGCACAACGTGCTCAACGCCAAGTTCCACGAGAAGGAGGCCGAGATCGTCGCCCAGGCCGGCAAGCTGGGCGCGGTCACCGTGGCCACCAACATGGCCGGCCGCGGCACCGATATCATGCTGGGCGGCAACGCCGAGTACCTGGCCAAGGCCGAGCTGCGCAAGGCCGGCCTCTCCGACGAGCTCATCGCCGAGTCCACCGGCTACGCCGACACCGACAACGAGGAGATCCTCAACGCCCGGAAGATGTTCGCCGAGGCGGAGGCCAAATACAAGGACGAGATCAAGGCGGAGGCCGACCAGGTGCGGGCCGCGGGCGGCCTGTTCATCCTGGGCACCGAGCGCCACGAGTCCCGCCGCATTGACAACCAGCTCCGCGGCCGTGCCGGCCGTCAGGGCGACCCGGGCGAGAGCCGCTTCTACCTGTCCCTGGAGGACGACATCATGCGCCTGTTCGGCTCCGAGCGGGTCATGGGCATGATGGAGAAGCTGGGCGTGGACGAGGACACCCCCATTGACGCGAAGATCCTCTCCAACGCCATTGAGAACGCCCAGAAGCAGGTGGAGTCCCGCAACTTCCAGACCCGCAAGACCGTACTGGAGTACGACGACGTGATGAACACCCAGCGTAAGGTCATCTACGAGCAGCGCCGCAAGGTGCTGGACGGGGAGAACCTGAAGGAGTCCGTTCAGGCCATGCTCTCCACCGTGATTTCTACCGAGGTGCAGGCCCACATGGGTGAGCTCAAGCACATGGACGCCGAGAACTGGCGGGAGGTGTGCGCCCAGTTCCGCGGTCTGTTCCTGCGGCCCGACGAGTTCAAGTTTACCGACGAGGAGCTCCAGCAGTACGACGCCCAGGCCCTCACCGACCTGCTCCAGGAGCGGGCCAGCGACATCTACGCCCGCAAGGAGGCCGAGCTGGGCGAGCCCCTCATGCGCGAGCTGGAGCGGGTGATGATGCTCCGGGTGGTGGACGAGTACTGGATGGACAACATCGACGCCATGCAGGAGCTGCGCCAGGGCATCGGCCTGCGGGCTTACGGCCAGAACGACCCGGTGGTGGCCTATAAAAAGGAAGGCTACGAGATGTTTGAGAGCATGATCGCCGCCATCCAGGCCGAGACCATCCGCCGCATCTTCCTGGCCCGGGTCCAGGTGGGCGCCACCACCGTCAAGCGGGAGCGGGTGGCCAAGGTCACCGGCGAGAGCGCGGGCAGCGACGGCACCGTTAAGAAGCAGCCCGTCAAGAAGGGCCAGAAGGTGGGCCGCAACGACCCCTGCCCCTGTGGCAGCGGCAAGAAGTACAAGAAGTGCTGCGGCATGCACGAGGACGAGTAAAAGCAGTCTATGGGGTATCCAAAAGCGGAATGTGGCTTCGCTGGCGTTTGACCGGAAGCGCCTCCGGTCCCTAGATACAAAACCGCCGTGCCGCTTTGCGGCACAGCGGTTTTGATACCCCCGGCTTCGTGCCCGCGGCGCGGGTCGAGGTGTTTTTCGAAACGCGAGTTTCCGGAAAAACCGATTTCGATTTCCAGATGGAGGAAATCCATGAATATTATCGAGCACAACAAAAATGGCCTGGTGTATCTCACCGCCGACGGCTTTGAGGCCGCCGGCGGTGTGGCACACGGCTTCTCCACCCGCCTGGGCGGGGTATCGGAGGGGATCTACGCCACCCTCAACCTGGGCATGAACCGGGGCGACGCTCCCGACCGGGTACGGGAGAACTACCGCCGCTTCTGCGCCGCCATTGGGGCGGACATGGGGAACATTGTCTGCGCCAGCCAGGTTCACGGTGACACGGTGCGCACCGTCACCGCGGCGGATCTGGGCATCGGCCTGGACGAGCCGGAGCCTTGGCAGGCGGATGGCCTTGTCACCGACATCCCCGGTGTGACGCTGGCGGTCTACTCCGCCGACTGCCTGCCCATCCTGCTCTATGACCCGGTGCGCCGGGTGGTGGGGGCGGTCCACGCCGGCTGGCGGGGCACCGCCCTGGGCATCGCCGCCAAGGCGGTGGAGCGCATGGTGGACTGCTACGGCTGCGACCGGCTGGACATCCTGGCCGCCGTCGGCCCCGGCATCTCCAAGTGCTGCTTCGAGACCCACGAGGACGTGCCCAACGCCATGACTGAGGCCATGGGGGCCGCCGCCCTGTCCTCCATCGAGGTGCTGCCCACCGGCAAGTTCCACGTGGATCTCAAGGGCCTCAACGCCAAGCGGCTGGAGAGCGCCGGGCTGGCCCCCGAACACATCGCTGTCTCCGCCGACTGTACCTGCTGCCTGCCGGAGAAGTACTGGTCCCACCGTTACACCCACGGGGAGCGGGGGAGCCAGGCGGCGATGATCGCAATCGTCTAGGGGGCATCCAATGGCGTCTGAGGAGACTCCGTCTGGACTTCATCGGAAGCGCCACCGGCGCTTCCGACCCCTAGATACGAGCCTGCGTGCCGGCGAAAACGCCGGCGACTTGGCTCGATACCCCCGGTTTCGCGCCCTGTGGCGCGGGTCGGGGTGTCTTTCCGGAACATGAATTCCCGGAAAGACTGATTTTCAATTTCGTTTCCCCGCAGGGCGGGGAAAACGCTGTGAGATAAGCAGCTATAAAATATGGATGCTCCATTGCCGTTGTACGCCAATCCAAAATTCCCTCGGAGAGCGGAGGGGGTATCGCGCCGCAGGCGCGTATCTAGGGGGAACTGGTTCCCTCTGGAAGGCGCGTATCCTGCCGCGCAGCGGCAGAGATTTTCCGCAGAAAATCGACGCGCCTTTAGGAAGGAGGCCGAGCCGTTTGCGAAACATTCTAGCCGCCCTGCTGACGGCGGCCCTGTGCCTGGGTTTGGCCGCCTGCGGGCCGGCGCCGGAGCCGGAGCCCACACCCACCCCCACGCCCAGCGTCTCCCCCTCTCCAGAGGCGGCCGAGTTCGCCCTGGCCTGCTACCCAGAGGCCGGGTTCCACCCCATCACCGGCTCCAACCGCACCAACCTGGCCCTGGGGGGCCTGCTGTATGAGGGGCTGTTTGCCCTGGACGGGCAGTTTCAGCCCCAGGAGGCGCTCTGCGCCTCCTCCTCCGTGTCGGCCGACGGCCTCCAGTGGTCCTTTATCCCCCGCAGCGGGGTGACCTTCTCCGACGGCAGCCCCCTGACGGCCGCGGAGATCGCGGCCTCCCTCAACCTGGCCCGCATCAGCCCCCTCTACTCCGCCCGCTTCGCCGGCGTGACGGACATCGCCGCCGCCAACGGCATGGTGACCGTCACCCTGAGCCGCGCTAACGGTGCTCTGCCCGCCCTGCTGGACATCCCCATCGTCAAGGAGACGGGAGGCGTCCCCCTGGGTACGGGGCCCTACGTGCTCGCCGGCACGGGGGAGAACCTCGCGCTGGAAGCCCGCTCCGACTGGTGGCAAGGCAAGGCCCTGCCCCGGGACACCATTCCCCTGCGGGCCATTCAGGAGGCGGACGATCTGATCCATGCCTTTGATACCCGGGACATTGCCCTGGTCTCCACCGACCTGACGGGCACCAATGCCCTGGGTTTTTCTGGTTCCTTTGCTGCGGTGGACTACCCCACCAGCACCATGCTGTACGTGGGCTTCAACACGGCCGACGGCCCCTGCCGGAGCGCCCAGGTGCGGCAGGCCCTGCTGCGGGGCTTTGACCGGGCCGCCGTATCCACCGCCCAGTTCTCCCGCCACGCCCAGCCCGCCGCCCTTCCTGTCTCCCCCGCCAGCCCCCTCTACGACGAGGCGCTGGCCCAGACGCTGGACTACGCCCCCCAGGCCATGGAGCCGCTCCTCACCGCTGCCGGCTATACCAGAGCCGACGGGGTATGGCAGAAGGAGGGGCGGCCGCTGGCGCTCACCTTTGTGGCCCCAAACAACAACGCCGACCGGCTGGCCGCGGCGGAGACGCTGGCCGCCAACCTGACCGACGCCGGCCTGGAGGTGGAGCTGCGGGCCCTGGCCTGGGACGATTACCTTCAGGCCCTGACGGCGGGGAGCTTCGACCTGTACCTGGGGGAGGTGCGGCTCACCGCCGACTTTGATCTCACCGCCTTCCTGACTCCCGGCGGCGCCCTCAACTACGGCAAGTATAGCGACGCCGGGGCGCTGAACCGCCTGAGCGCCTTCCGGGCCGCCGTGGGACAGTGGCGGACGGAGCCGGCCCGGCAGCTCTATGAATATCTGGCCGGGCAGCCCCCCTTCGCGGTCATCTGCTTCAAGAACTGGTCCGTGCTCACCCAGTGGAGCCGGATCGACGGGCTGACGCCCACCCAGCAAAACATATTCCATCAATTTTCCGACTGGAAGATCACATAAGGGAGAGAAAGAGAGTATGGGGAACGTATTTCGCTGTTATGTGGAGAAGAAGCCCGGCTTCGCCGTGGAGGCGGAGCATCTGTTCGGAGAGCTGCGCCACACCCTGGGCCTGACGGGGCTGACCGGCGTGCGGGTGCTGCGCCGCTACGACGTGGAGGGGGTGGACGCGGCGGTCTATGCCGCCGCCCGCACCACCGTGCTCTCTGAGCCGCAGGTGGACGCCCTGTGGGATGAGGTCATGCCCGCCCCGGAGGGGGAGCACACCCTGCTCGCGGTGGAGGCCCTGCCCGGCCAGTACGACCAGCGGGCCGACTCCTGCGCCCAGTGCATCCAGATGATGCACGGCGGGGAGCGCCCCACCGTCCGCGCCGCCACCGTCTACGTGCTGGAGGGGGCCCTCACCACCCCGGAGGCGGCCAAGGCCCGGGGCTACCTCATCAACCCGGTGGAGAGCCGGGAGGCGGCGCTGGACAAGCCCGCCACCCTCCGCCAGGACTACCCCGTTCCCGCCGCCGTGCCCGTGCTGGATGGCTTCACCGCCCTGGACCGCGCGGGTCTGGAGAGCGTGCTGGCCCAGTACGCTCTGGCCATGGATCTGGCCGATCTCGCCTTCCTCCAGGCCTACTTCCGGGACGAGGAGGGCCGTGATCCCACCCTCACCGAGGTGCGGGTGGTGGACACCTACTGGTCGGATCACTGCCGCCATACCACCTTTTCCACAGAGCTTAAAAATGTAAGCTTTACGGACGGCGATTACAGAGAGCCCATGGAGGAAACCTATAAGCAGTACCTGGCTGACCGGGAAGTGATTTATAAGGGAAGGGACGATAAGTACGTGTGCCTTATGGACCTGGCTCTTATGGCTATGAAGAAGCTGAGGAGCGAGGGAAAGCTTCAGGACATGGAAGTTTCTGATGAAATCAATGCATGCAGCATCGTGGTTCCGGTGGAGATTGACGGTGCGACAGAAGAGTGGCTGGTGAATTTTAAGAATGAGACACACAACCATCCCACAGAGATTGAGCCTTTCGGCGGCGCTGCCACCTGTCTGGGAGGAGCGATCCGCGATCCGCTGTCAGGGCGTACCTATGTGTACCAGGCTATGCGCGTTACCGGCGCGGCCGACCCCACCAGGCCTCTTGGGGAGACGCTTAAAGGCAAGCTGCCCCAGAGAAAGATTGTTAACAGCGCAGCCCAGGGATATTCCTCCTACGGCAACCAGATTGGTCTGGCAACCGGTTATGTGAAGGAGATCTATCATCCCGGCTATGTTGCAAAGAGAATGGAAATCGGCGCTGTTATGGGCGCTGCTCCCAGAAAGGATGTTATCCGCGAGACCTCTGATCCGGGGGATATCATCATTCTTTTGGGCGGGCGTACGGGCCGCGACGGAATCGGCGGCGCTACCGGTTCTTCCAAGGTTCACACCACTTCCTCCATCGAGGTATGCGGGGCTGAGGTACAGAAGGGAAATGCGCCCACAGAGCGCAAGATTCAGAGGA